>PDWI01000595.1_pt1 | contig 59018 bp, 53 predicted proteins | sample 1430891 | NCBI WGS metagenome assembly PDWI01 (sample SAMN01162508, study PRJNA174530) | Oral metagenome, whole genome shotgun sequencing project. | biome: Marine environment; feature: Marine mammal; material: Swab sample of the gingival sulcus; isolation source: swab sample of gingival sulcus... | reverse complement strand
AAACCTTCCATACAAAACTCATCAATAAAATCTCCAAACTGGCCAGTTCGATCTCAAGAGAACGCCGCCCGCATCTCAACCTCTAGGCGATTTTTCTCTGCTAGAGCAATTGAATCCCGAGTGGGGTGCACATTTCAGCAGTTTTCGAAGAGGTCAGGCGTGTTCGTGTCACGCACTCGGCTCAAACCTTCGCCAACATGCAAACATGGGTGCTTGATCCTATACAATCCCTTCGCTCCCTCAAAATGAGCGCTTCCACCATTGGGCATACGGACCGTGACCACGTCTGCACCGCATATGGGGCACTGATGCCGGAAACTGCGCTGGCGCTTTGCCTTCGAAGAAGACTGTAAGACCCAGCTTTCTCGAACGTCGGTAGTGCCACCGTTTGGCAAGCGCCGCGAATGAGCTCGCCGTCGAAACCAACGAGGTACCATCAGACCACCCCCCTTTCCTCTATGCTACTCCCAGACATCCCTTTCCTGACATAGAAGCCGTTGGGGATCGCCTCTTGAACAAGCGGTACATGCGAAATCAGACCCACGGCGCGGTTCTGCCGGACGATAGAGTTGAGAACCTGTAGGACCTGTTCGAGGGTACCAGACCCATTTTCGGTGTCGAGACTTCCAAACCCTTCGTCGATGAAAATCGTGTCGAGCCGGACCTTGCCGCTCGCCGCTTCAACCACGTCGGCAAGACCCAGTGCGAGAGCGAGTGCCGCAATGAACGTCTCGCCGCCTGAGAGTGTGGTTGTAGCGCGTGATTTCCCGGTGTGCGCGTCAAACACCTGTGTTCCAAGGCCTCGTTTACCTCGCCCTCCATTCTCCATCTCGCGCTCAAGATTATACTGATAGTTTGTCATTGGGCCGAAGCGTAAGTTTGCCGCTTCCAGAATCTGGTCGAACATCGCGCCTATCGCGAATGTCTCCAGGTTCAGTCTTTGCGAGTTCTGCCCGTTCACCAGCGCAGCTAGTCCGCGCAGCGGGCCTGATGCCGCTTCGGCTTCGTCAAGCTTGCGCAGCGTCTCTTCCATCCCCTTTCTAAGCCGATCCAACTGATCGACACGGGTCTGGGCGGCGACGCGTTCTTCGGTAGCCCTGCCGAGTGTCTCAGCATGGGTCTGGTGCGTTTTCCGCAGCGATTCGATGTCAGGCCGGGACATGCCTTCAATCGCAGAGGCAGAATCTGTGACTGCATCAGACGCACTCTTGTGCTCACGCCGGTAGGTCTCGACCGTTTCTCTATCTTCATCGAGAGTTTCGATGGCTGGCTTGAGAGACTGAAACGCCTCTGCTGTGAGGCCAGCTCCAGCCAGTCTCGTCCGGAAGACCTCAACCGCCTTTTGATGGCGCGCCTTACAGTCCACGAGCGCCTTATCCGCGCTTTCTAGATCCTTAACCGCGCCGAGTGCCTTTTCGCGCGCGGAGTTCAGCGCCTTTTCCGCCGCAGTCCGCGCAGCCTGAAGCGACTCTAGCGACCCGGTCACCTTCTTAAGTGTGGCCGCGAGCGCCGGCACATCGCGGAGGTTCTCCGGCACCTCTGCGAGCCTGCCATCGCGCGCCGCCTTGGCCTCAGTTGCCTTGTTCCGCCGCTCATCGAAGCAGTCCCGCAACTCATCGCGTTTTCGCTCCTTTTCCTCGATCTGCAGTGCCAGTTCCTCGATCCCGGTCTCCGCGGCAAGAATGTCGACCCGGCGCCCAAGCGCTGCGAGTGCGTCGTCTTCACGACCGATCTGCGCCGCGATGACGGCAGCACGCTCCTCTGGCGGCTCAAGGGTGGACAAGCGTTTCTGTCGCTCCTCAAGCGTCGCTTGCACCCCGACCAGTGCTTCGCCGGCTTGCCGGGCTTCGCGATCGGCAGCCAGCCATGCTTCTCGTGACTCTCGGAATGCCTTGTCCAGGCCCGCACTACCAATCTCGCCAGTCGCCGGCGCAGGATGCTCGGTTGCGCCGCAGACCGGACATGGCGACCCTGCTTCCAGTCTCGTCGCAAGGTGCAGCGCCTGTGCGGCCGCTAGATCCCGTTCGGCCGTCTCAAAATCATCTCGCGCCTTCTCGGCCTTTCCGGCCGCAGCTTCCGACTTCCGCAGTTGTTCTTCGACAGCGGCCTGAGCCGTTGCAACATCCTGCAAAGCGCCCTCGTAGGACTTGGCGGCCAGATGCCGTTTGTCGAGCTCTGCGCGCCGACCCACGATCTCGGTGCGCTTCGCCTCCGTTTCGCGCGCAGCTTTCAGCTCGGCGCTTTTCGAGGTGCGCTTCTCCTGAAGTTCGGTCAGGTCTGACTTTGCCTTCTGAAGAGCGCATTCGGCGTCCCGTTGCTCTTTCAGCGCGATTTCGACCGCCTGATTGCTATCGGCTGCTGCCTCGAGGATTCGACCATACCTCTCCAGTTCGTCCTTCCTCTGGCGCAGGTTTTCGACCTCACCGGCACGTTCGTCCTCACGCCTGAGCGCCTGTGCCGCCTTCTCTGCTCCGTTCGCGGCAACCTCGGCGGCCTCGTGTGCCTCTTCTCGCTTGGACTCGGCTTCAGCAACTTCGCGTTCGGCATCCCTCACACGTTCCTCGACATCGATCAGACCGAGCGCGCGCTCGGCTTGTCGGACCTGCTCAGAAAGCGTCTCGACATCGCCCTTCTGCGCCTCAAGTGCGCGAAGCCGTTCGTTCATCTTTTCGGCCGTCGCGAATTTTTCTTCGATGGCCTCCGCCTGACGCACTGCTTTCTCGGCAGCTTCCGCCGTCGCCTTCCCGGTTTCTTCGTTCGCGCGTAGCTCAGCACATTTCTCAGTTGCGGCTTCGATGCCCGAAATCAGTGCATCAGTGCTTTCGAACCCTTCTGCCGCGAGTTGCCTGATGCAGAGCGCACGTTCCTCCCGCACCTGCCGTTCAGCCTCATTGGCTGCTGACTTGAGATCGGCCATGAGCTTCTCGTATAGCGAGACATCGAAGAGTTCTCGCAGGATTTCGAGGCGCTCTTTCGTCTTGGCCGAAAGGAACTTCTCGAAGCGCCCTTGCGGCAGGAGGACGATCTGGCGAAATTGCTCGGAGCCATATCCAAGCATCTCGACGACGGCCGCGTCGACGTCGCGCACCTTCTTCTCGGCCACGATCTTGCCCCGCGCCGCGCCTGTGATGTCGTCTAACGATATTCCGGTCGCATCGAACAGATAAGCTTCGTGTGCGCTCCGTGTCTCGCCTTCACCGCGTGCCTTGGGTCGCATCTGGTCGGGTCGGCGAAGCACAACATATCGCCTCTCACCAATGTCGAACACGAACTCCGCCTCGGTCACTACATCCGGATCGGCGTGATCCGAGCGCAACGAAGGAGCGTCTTGCTCTGCCTTCGCCGCTTCTCCAAAGAGCGCAAAGGTCATCGCGCTGAAGATGGTCGATTTACCTGATCCTGTTTGTCCGTAGATGCCGAAAAGACCCGCCTCGACGGCATCCCGAAAGTCGATAACCACCCGACCTGGATAAGGACCGAACGCCTGAAGTGTTAGCCGAACCGGTCTCATTGGACATCCTCCGTCTCACGCAGACGACCGAGTGCCGACGCTACGACCTCCAGTTCGTTCTCTGAGAACCCTTCGTCCCGCACGTGTTCGAGGAAGTCGCCAATGACTTCGACTGGGTTCGCGACCGCTAAGGCACGTCCCGCTAGGGACTTTACTTCTGGCGCCTTTTCATCCCGATCGTAGACAAGTTCACAGGCGTTCGGGAACACGTCGCGGATGCGCTTCATTCCATCGATCACAGGCCCATCATCGGTAAGAACAGCTTTGATAAAATCGTCAGATCGGTCTGCGAGGAGAAGTTCTGCGTGACGTCCCTTCAAGACGCGCACCCGACGAACGGGTTCGAAAGGAATGTTCTCAATCGTCGCTTGCCCGACCGCATCGATCTCGACGAGGCTCATCGACTTCTGGCAGTCAGATTCATCAAACCCGAAAGCTAATGGCGATCCCGAGTACCGGATATGAGAGGCACCAACCGATTGCGGCCGGTGCAGATGGCCAAGAGCCACATAGTGGGCACCCTCGAACACGGCCGAACTGACGGTCTCGATGCCGCCGACCCTAGTGAGAGGTCGTTCACTTTCGCTGCTCGATGCTCCGGCTACAAAAGCATGCGAAACGACGACCCAACGCGTGCCATCGGGAATGTTACGCCGACCGCAAGCCACCTGAGCCGCGAGAACGTCCTCGGGAGTGTGGAGAGCTTCGTCGGAAAAGCATTCACGGGCGGCATACTCGTAGGCGAAGGGCAACCCTGTGAACGCCACACGTCCGTGGGCGTCCGTGAGGAACAGCGGCTTCTCGTCCGCACTTATAGCCCCACGTATTAAAGCGCGTCGTGTGTCTGTCATGATCGCCATGGATGCGATTCGATCACCAGAGTCGTGATTGCCGGCGATCATCACCACGGCCGCGTCGGTCTCCGAGGCAACGCGCGCCAAGAACCCATTGAACTGACGCACGGCTGACGTCGGTGGGGCAGCCCGGTCAAAAATATCTCCTGCAATTACAAGAACGTCAACGTCGCGGGAGGTGATCGCCGAAACGATCTGGTCGAGTATTGCTGCGTGATCGGCATCGAGAGGAATCCCGTTGAACTGACGCCCGAGATGGAGGTCGGCGGTGTGAAGAATCCTCATGGCAATAGTCCGTATATTTTTTAATCGTATATTTTCTAGATGGACATGTGGGCGAGAGTCAAGGTAGGGATGCGCACATGAAGCTCGACGACCTCAAACATGCGCAGAGAGAGCGCCTGATCTTTCTGGACCGCTGCCTGACTTGGCGGGGTATGGCAAACCGCAAGGATCTGATCGACCGCTTCGGTATTTCGACCGCGCAGGCAGCGCTGGACTTCCGTGTCTATCTCGGTCTCGCGCACAGTTCACCGCCGACCTATGATCCGGTGCGAAAGACCTACATAGCTGCGAGCGATCACGAGGCTTTAGCACCATCCGGCCTGACCGAAGCCTTCGCTATCCTGACGAGCGATGATGAAAGCACGCCACATTCCGCGTTACCACGACCGGAACGCAAGGCAGATCGGAGGACCATCGCGCTGCTTCACCAGGCAATCAGATCGGGTAAAGCCATCCACGTACGATACACATCAATGTCGTCCGGTGCCGACGAAGGGCAGTGGATCGCACCGACCCGCTTCACGTCCGACGGTGAAAGCGTGCACGTGCGTGCCCACAGTTTCAAGCACGGTGAATATCGGAACTACCTCCCGATCCGCATCGATCCTGACAGCTCTTTCGAGGAGAAACTCATAGACAAGCCTCTGCCGGTGGACGTGGATTGGAATACTCGAGCAATCATCTGGCTGCGACCAAAGACAGGACTTTCTGAAGAGCAAGCAGAGGTCGTCAGACGTGAATTCGGCTTTGAAGGCGAATGGCTTCGTATCGAAACCAGAAAAGCGCTGGAATTCTTTTTTGATCGTCGATGGGGGTTGGATACCGTAGGCGCACGGCTTGAGCGCGCGAAAACGGACTACGAGCCAATATGAGTAACTAAATCCCTTCTCGTACGCCGTTCTTGCTTCGCTCCATAGTTGCCTCCAACATATCGAGACCATCGACGGCAGAGCGCATCTGCGCCTCATCATCCACGCCCACTGTCTCGGCATCCGCAACCTCGCCCCCAAAATCCATTTCCATCTGTCGCTGTTCCTCGGCGATAGCGGCTTGAACGACAGGCGCAGTCTTCTTTGGGGCGACATCGGTTTGCCCTGATGATAGGCCATCAGCAGCCTGAAGTGCGGCCTCAACGTCGGCCTCGGATCCGCCTGACCCGTCCGGTGGCGGTGTCATCGGCATCGCGCGGACACTCAGCGGCAGCGTGCCTTGCGACCCCCCTCCCCCCGGCTCCGGAAACGGCAACTCCCCCGTCTGCGCGTCATGGATCGCCTTGAACAGCCGATCGTCGAAATACTGGATCCGCTTGGCTCGGATCGGCATCTGCGCATCGACCACCATGACAATCTCATCAAGCGGCAGGCGGCGGGCCTCATCCTCGGGAAGAAGCGAGGTTTCTTCAGTGCGGACAGACTGGCTGCGGCCTTCAAACGGGTTCTTGCCGATGGATCGCGAGCGCGTGACCACGGTTTTTGTGGTCTTGCCGACCGCCTTGCTCAGCTCCTCGACGGTCTTTTCGTCCGAGGGCGTCAGATAGAGCTTCACGCCGGCATTGCCCTGCAGGGCACGGCGGGTGTTTTCGCCATAGATTTCATCGAGGGCGGGGATGGTTTGGGTGACCACGGCCAGGTGGCCGCGATAGGTTCGTAGGGTCTCGATGCTCTCGACAACGATGGGCATCTTGCCGAGACGGTTGAACTCATCGAGCATGATCATCACCGGCCAGGGCTCATCCGGTCCGGGGTCCTTTTCCTGCATGGCGGAGAGGAGATCGGAGAAGAAGAGCCGGATCAGCGGCGCGAGGGGCTTCACCATCAGCGGCTGGACCACGAGGTAGACAGAGAAGGGCTTTTTGCGGATCGTGCGGAAATCAAAATCCGACACCGCCGTCGCCTCGTCGATCGCCGGGTTCTGCCACTGGTCCAGCCCCGAGGTCATCAGGAGCGAGACGTATGAGGTCAGCGTATCGTTGTTCGTCGAGGCCAGCCGCGTGAATATCAACTTGGCGGCCCTGTTGTCCACCTCATGGCCGCGGGCGAAGTATTCCTTCTGCTTGTTCCCGCCCGAGGCGGCGATGCGGTAGATCTCGCCCAGGGTCGGGCGCTTGCGCTGGAACGCCAGCAGCCCTGCCGCCACAAAGAGATCGATCCCGCCCTTGAGGAGGCCCTGCACCCGGTCATTGTCGCTCTGCAGGAAGAGCGTCGCCAGGAGCTGCAATTCCATCTGTTGGCGCGCGGGGTCCTTCAACTCATAGATGCGCAGGAGCGGGTTGTAACGGTGGGTGCGCTTGCCCTCCCAATCGGTGGGGGCAAAGCGATAAACCTTGTCGCCCTGTGCCGCGCGGTGGCGGGCCGTGGCCTCGAAGCATTCACCCTTCACATCAAGGGTTACGGCAGACCCTTGCCAGGTCAGCAGGTTTGGGATCACAAAGCCCGTGGTCTTGCCGCGCCCGGTGGGCGCCACGATGAGCGCATGGGGGAAGACTTTCGAGCAAATGTATTTCGCGCGGGATTTCGGGGGCCCCAATTTGCCCAGGATGAAGCCTGTGCCGGGCGGCCCGAAGAACCCGTTGGCCTTCATCTCGCCGCGTTTCTGCCAATGGGTCTGACCGAAGCGCGTGAGCGCGGAACCGGACATGGCGATACTCAGCATCAGCCCGGCCACGGCGCAGCCGCCGATGATCAGGTTGATCAGCTGGAAGTCATCCGGGCGTCGATCGCGTATCGCGAGATAGTGTTGCGCGATATAGGCGAAGTCGATGTCCGCGCCGAAGCCGAGGTCTTTGAAGGTCAGCACCGCCGAAGCAATCGTATAGCCAATTGCGGTGGCGACCAATGTGACCAGCAGAACTCCGACGGCGATGCGCGCCTTGCCCATGGACCCGCTCAATGGACCTGCCCGCGCTCGTTCTCACCGTCCACGTCAGCGGCGCGGTGTTTTTCATACTCAGTGTCGGCAAGATCATCGACCACCTGGCGCAGAGCCTCGGAATTGGCCGTCGCCGCATCGGATTGCAGATAGACCTTGGCGGCATAGAGCCGGTCGAGGCGGTCCTCGAGAACCTTGTCCAGCGCATCGGCATCGCCGGATGTGAGCCGGCCCAATTGGCGGTCATCCAGCACCCGCGCGATCTCGGTTCGGAAAGCGTCCTGCTCCGCCTCGGTCTCGAAGGGGGCGGACAGCTCCCCGGCCCGTTCATGGTCCAGGACACGCGCAATCTCGTCCGCGAGACGGTCGGTGCGGTCAGACTGCGGCGCAGTTTCATCGCGGGTTGCGAGGATGTCATCGCGCGTGCCAGACCCGAGCCCCTCGCGCAACTCGTTTTCGCGGCGGACCTGATTGATGGCCTCCGTGTCGCGTATCTCGACGACGGCGGCATAGGTCGCGCCGAGCCCGCGGGCGAGGTGGGAGGGCATGTCCGGATAGCGCGCGCGCAAGTCATCCGTGACAGCATCCGCAACGGGCGTGCGGAGGTCGCGTGCCTCCATGATCCGGTCGACCTCGCGGGTGATCTCGCTGGCGCGGGCCGCATCGGTGATGGCCTCCCTGTAGGGCTCAGACCGGTCGATCACATCGCCGGGGCGTGCGAGCAGATCCGGGTGTGCCTCGAGATACGCGCGCTGCTCCGTCTCGATCCGGCGCTCCGCCCTTGAGACAACCTCCCAGTCCCGGTCCTCGATCTGCTGCGCTGTCAGGCCGTCCGCGCGCATCTCCTGACGGATTGTCCCTTCCATCGCCCGCACCGAGTCCTCGTGATAGTGGAACCGCTCGCCGACCGCTTCCTCCTCCACGACACCATCACGGCGCAGCACGTTCTCCCGTTCCAAGAGCGTGCCAAGCGCGACATGCACATCGTTGAGAATGTCGCGCGCCTGTTCCAGATCAGCGCGGCGCTCGAGGTTCAGATCCCGCGCCTCGGCCACCTTGGAGAGATCATCTGCGATCCATTGATGCTCCAGCGCGGCGCTCGAGGCCCCGGTCTCGATCCGGGCCACCACTTCCGATGTGCTGATCCCGGTGCCCCGTAGTGCCGCGTCAATGCGCGATCTCAGGTCGGGCTCGGCCAGTCGCTCGCGCCGGCTGGCGTCGATATTGGCTTCGGAATAGATCCCGCCCTCCGAGGGAGTCTCTGACAGCGTGGATGATCGCAATCCGAGAGGCTGCATGTGCTGGACCTGCGTCTGGATCTCGATGAGACGTTTTTCCAGCACGGGACGTTCCGCGTCAGATTTTTCGGCGATCATGCCCTGCACCCGCGCGAGCTTCTCCGCATAGAGGCTTCTGAGATCCTCGAAGCTTTGATCCTCGGCCATATACACATCTCCTGTTCGGTCCACCTGCCCGCCGCGCGCCAGCACCTCGCCCGCGCGGAAGAGGGCCGCAGCAATGTCTTCGCGGGCTTCGCGCGAAGCCTCTGCGGCAAGCGAGTGGTAGACGGTTCTGGTATTGGCGATCTCTGCCAGCGTCCGGGTCAGGTCGGAGCCCACGCGTTCGCGCTCGCGGGGTGCCCGACCCTCTTCTTTCGCCGCATAGACCTCGCGGGTAGGGGCTGGGTAATGCACAACCCCGCGATCCACCCGGCGCGTGGCCTCCAGGCGCACGCCGTACTTTTCCGCCTCCTCGACCATGGCGAGGCGGAAATCGTCATAGTTGAAGCGATGGTTGCGCCCGAGGAAAAAGAACTCGCCTTCTTGCGACCGGCGGTTCAACACCAGATGCGCATGCGGGTGATCGCGGTCCTCATGCACCGCGATGATGTAGTCGAAATGGCCCTCGTCGGTTTGGAAGAACCGCTCCGCCACATCCGTCGCGATGTCGCGCACATCCTCGCCCCGCGTGCCGATCGGGAAGGACATGAGCATGTGGGTGGTCTGCCCGAGCTTGGGCTTGAAGCCCGCATCCCACCGCTTGGCAAAGCGCTCGGTCAGGTCCTTGACGTCCTTGGCCTCGAGCTTCGCCTTGCCATCCAGAAACCCGCTACTGTCGACGATATGGGTGGACTTGGTGGTGAGGTAATCGAGCTGGTTTGCGAGCTGTGATTTGGTATGCGTGCCACCGCCCCGGATCGCCTTGAAGACCGCCGGACGGTGCCCCGCAGCCGCGCGCACAAGCTGGCTCTGCTTGGCCACGTGCAGCCCCTGCATCGAGCCCCGGATGCGGCTCCAGCCATCCCGAAAAACCTCGCCCGTGACGGCATCGACAGCATCATTCAGCCGCATGGGCAAACTCCCTCAGCGCTGCCGTGGCCTGCAGCTGCATGGCGTCCCGACGGCGGCGCAGGAGCAGATCGATCTCGTCGGCGGAATCCAGGATGAACCGCGCCAGCCCGCGCATCTGCGCGAGGCGCAACTCGGAGAACTCGGCACTCGCGCCGCCAACGGCCCCTTTCCCCATCCGGTTGGCCTTCGTCATCTGCTTGGCGATCTGTGCGACCCCATTGCCAACCTCGTGCAGAGAGGCGCGGTAGCGCGACATCTCTGCTGCCATCTGCGCGTCCGGAACGAACACCCCGCCTGCCGCCTGAATGAGCCGCCGCAGCCCCTCGGCCCGGCTCTCGATCCCGGCGTCGGCTAGCACCTCGTCGAGCGCCTCAAGCTCCGAAGCCGTGACCTTCACACTGACTGCGGAGACCGGGATGGCTGCATCCGTCTGGCGCTCGGCATCGGCTTTGAGCGTGTACTGGATCGCCCGCGGCGACACGCCAAACCGCTCGGCCAACACGGATGTCGACACACCTTCCGCAGCCTCGCGAACGATCTCCATGCGGTTCGCATCTGTGAGACGTTTTGAACGAGACATGCGAAGAAAGACCCCCTATTTCCTGCCAACTTCATACAAGGCTGCCCCACCATACGAAACTATACCGAACTGTCAATAATATACTTGCGTTGCTTCTGGTCTCGGCAGCCTTGTATTCCGCTTCACGCCGCGGCCCGCAGGGGCGCGGCCCTACTGCCCTCACCACCGGCACACCATCACAATTCCAGGACCCCGTGTTCCAGCACCGCCCGAGGGTCTGGCCGAACACGCATGTGTTCGGACGGAAACACGGGCGGGCGCAAACCCCACCGACAGGGCGGACAGGCAGGGTCAAGGAGGGCCAGATTTGGCTTGCCAAATCTCCGCCGCAAAAACCGGGAGGCCTTGGCCGATAGGTTTTTGGGGATGGCCCCCTTGAGGCTGGCTGGACGGTCTGTCGCGGCCTGATCATTCCGGGCAGTGTTCGTCCTTTGAGCGCGCAGCGACCGACACCAAGGGGAGGTCGCTGTCGACGATCTGACCGCCGGTAACGGCGTCCCTAGAACAGGGACAGGGCCGCCTGATGGCGGCCCATCCTCGTCAGAGGATTTAGTCCTGCGGTTCCTTCGAACTCGGCGGGAACATCACCAGCTCCGAAACCGCGACCGGGAAGTCGAGCTTGAGGCTGAAGAACTCCGAGCCGTCCCCGTTGCGGGTGTTGCGGAACATGGCACCCACGCGTTGGAAGCGGGTGCGTTCCTGGCCGTCATTGTCGGTGAACTTGACGGGGACGGTGGCGACGTAGTGGTTGGTCATTTGAGTATCTCCTTTTTGCGATGGGGATCACCCGGCACGGGGGCAAGAGGCCCGGTCGCAAGCGCAAATGCGGAGGGTCCGCGCCAAAGGCGTGGAAGCCGTATTTGTGCTTGCCGGAGCGAAGCGGAGGGGACGGTCGGGCCGACCCCGTGCGATCCACATCAATGAGCAAAAAAGGAGAGACCCAAATTTGCGCCGCCACTTTGAAGTCGCGATCGAACCCATCGATCCCGATCTGAGGTGGCTTGGTTCGTTCTGATCTAACGCACGTGGATAATGATCCGTCACGCTCAAGACATGGCAGGTCAGCGTTCAGCCGCGAGCGAAGATCCGTCGTCTATGTCGGGTGAGCGCCCCTGCTATCGGCACCAGGGTTGAGGGCGTGGGGGACAGCTGGTGCGGCCACATCGGTATGGCACGGCCAAACCTTCAGCGATGAGCGTACTTCCCACGTCCCGACCGTCAACGAACAACGAGCCACAGAACCGCCCGAAATTGCACTGATCCGTGCCCTCGGTCCCGGGCCGACAGGAACAGGCCACGCGCTCAAATTCAATTGACGCCGCACCCCGCACCAATTGACCAAGACGCGCTGTTGCGCGTTCCCCGACCTGCCGCTCCGCAGTGCAGGACGGTCTCCATGTCTCAGGCGCGTTAAACCCGACGAGTCGCACGTTCGCTGTCATGCCTCGAACATCGATCGTATCACCATCAATGATCCGTATATCGCTGGCTCGAAGCGACCGGTCCTGGGAGGCGGGTCGCTCTGCAGGTGGCGCCGCCGACGACAGGAAACCGGAAGACATCCAGCCCGTTCCCAAGTTCGACCGAATTTGGGTCCACTGCCCTTCATCGCGAAGCTTTTCGACGCGTGTCCCTTCGCTCAAGACGCCCATCACGGCGTTCGAGGTAGACGGCCCAGCACGTTGGTTGACACGTGTCCCTGTCACATAGACGTAAGCGGTGTTTGCCGTTTGCGATGTGGGTAATGCTGACGGACTGTAGGGTGTGGATCGTGAATTTGATGACTCAAACAATGATCCAACCAACGCGAAAAACGCGACAGCAATAACCAACGGCACCATGATTTGGCGTTGAGCCTTGCGCACGGCACGCCGAGGTGCGGTGATCGCGCGGGTCACGGAGATCGGACGGGGTCTCGCCTGTACGGCTCTGGAGCTGCGCTTTGGTGCTGGTTGAGAAGTGCCATCGTCGGCGGCTGACCTTGTCTGGGCTGGTTTTTCCCTTTCCAGTTTCAGGACTTTGTGCAGGCTGGCATACTGCGCTTTGCTCAGGCGCGTCTCCGTCCCATACCGCTGAAACCGTTCAGCCATGTTTGTGAGAAAAGACACTTCCCAATCGTTTGCCTGCCCAGACCGCAAACGCGCATCAATGCGCGATTGAATCTCTTTGGTGCGTTCCGGAGAAAAAGGCATCGAGGAAAAACCTGGGCGGGTGTTGAGCTGCGCAACAAATGTCTTCTGCCGCACGACCATATTAAGCTGTGATTGCATCGAGATACCATCCAGTCATTCCCAAAAACCAGATTGGCCAGATTGCAATCACCAAGACTTTCGATGCCCATTGCTGGAGTTCACTGCGATACCCCTGAGGTTCGCGCACCTCTGAGAAACGAAGAAAGGGCCGCCCTTAGGCGACCCTATCAATTACATCTCCGCGGTCTTCTTCGCCGGATCAGTGACCCGCATTACCGTCAGCCCTTTTGCCTCGGCCTTCTGTCCGAGGTTCAGCGCCACGCCATTGCCGCCGAAGAGAACAACCCCCGTCGCTGCAAACTTGTCGTCCAGCATCTCGTCATTGCACTTGAACGGTGCCGCCCGCCCATGCGCGGACCAGCGCGGATCGAACCGCGCCTGCGCGACCCCGCGCGCCCGGGCCCACCGGGCCGCGATCATCTCGGCCCCGTGCTTGCCACCCTTGTGGCAGAGGAAGATCTCCTGATTGCGGTTTTGTTTGATCCGCTCCCGAACCTTGTCGAGCGTATTGAAGATCACATCGATATCGGTCCAGTCGGTTGCGCCAGAGACAATCAGCGGCACGCCTTCGACCTTGGACTTCGCGGCCGTCTCGCGATCATGCTGCTCCAGAAGCTGCCGGGCCTCGAAGACGGCCCCGGTCTCCTGCGCCCGACCACTGGCGCGTGACCCTGCCGCCGGGATGAAGGCATGGCCGGTCTCGATCTCGTAGCATTCCGCCGCTGCCTCGCTCATCACCTCGATGGCGCCGACGATCTCGCGCAGGTGCAGGAAGCGGGCCTGCGCCTCTTCCAGGGCAGTCTCGGCGATTTCCGATCCGTCGTGGGACTTCGCCAGGGCGCCGATCTTGTCGGCGGTGCGATCGACCTCCTTGCCGAGCGTCACCTTGCGCCGTTGCAGGATCGTCGCGAGGCCATGTGCGAGCGGTTCGATTTCTGCCTCGAGGCCGGTCCCGCGCAACTGACCGAGCAGGGTTTCGAAGGTTTCGCGGATGATGCTGTCCTTCAGGATGTGATCTTCCGGGATCGGCAGATGGGCGTCCTTCTCGGTCAGCCCGAAAAGCTCGATGGTCTCGTAGGTGTTCGCTTGATCGTAAGCCATGTTCATTCTCCAGATATTGGGTTCGACCACCACGTGAGTGTGGTGGCATGGCCGAATGTCTGGTTTCCGAATCTGCCCGGGTCAGGGACGGCGCAGCCGCCGGCTTGCCGGGCGCAAAAGTTTTCCGAGCGCAGCACCCGACACATGCGCGCGCTCACGCACGGGTTCACCCCGCGCCACAGGCCCCGCCCTCGCCGAAAAGTTTTGCGATCCTTGAGGCGGGCTGATTTGGGGGCCATCCGGAGGATATGCTTCCGCGCTCATGTGTGTGTGTTTTGACGGTAGGTTTGCCCGACACGAGCAGGCAAACGGCGCGAGCGGACGCGGAAGACGGATGGAGCGGCGGGATCGTTTTGCCCAGCAAAACAGACCAGAGCGCAATCCGGCGGAGCGGCCGGGGAGCGACGTGCTCGCGAGACGGGCAAACCGGGATGCCAAGCGCTACGCCGCGGTGAGGCCGAATGGCCGAATGCGCGACGGACCGCAGGGCCGTTCTCACCTGCGACACGCGAAGCCGAGCAGGGGAGGCCGTGAGGCTGGTTGCTAAGCAGAGAATCAGGTGCTCCCGCTTCCTACTCGAGATCGCACAGCACGACGGAGGTGATGTACTCGAAATCTCGCAGAACCGGCGAACAGCGTTGCCAAAGAAGGCAGGATTGTCGCCAGCACGTTAGGCTTGCGAGCTGAGGTTGTGTGCTTTCATTCAGTCGGGCTTCAACTTTCAATTGGTCGGCAGTTGACTTTCAATTGGTCGGAGACGTACTTTCAATCGGTCAAAAGGAGTCGCGCGGCGATGTACCCAAGATTTGCCAAGGCTAGAGTGGAAGAGGCGCTGTCCGACACCCGCGTGGTCCTCATCTCGGGGCCGCGTCAATCCGGCAAAACGACACTTGCAACCGAAATCGCGTCGGACAAGACACCCTTTCTGACACTGGACGATGCCAACGTATTGCGGTCGGCGATCGATGATCCGGTCGGTTTCGTCCGCGGATTGGACCGCGCAGTAATCGATGAAATCCAACGCGCACCCGACCTTCTACTCGCCATTAAAAACTTGGTCGATGACGACAAGACACCGGGGAGGTTCCTCCTAACAGGTTCGGCCAATCTCATGACCATTCCCAAAGTGGCGGATTCCCTTGCCGGCCGAATGGAGGTCGTTCGATTGTTGCCACTCTCGCAAGCAGAAATCCTTGGGACGAAATCGGGGTTCATTGATCGGGCCTTTGCGCGGGAGATGCCGACGGCTGACCACATGATTGTCGGTGACGACCTCGTTGAAAACGTCCTCTCCGGAGGGTATCCAGAAGCGCTCGGTCGAGTGCGATGGGCGCGGAAGCAGGATTGGTATCACGGGTATCTTGATGCGATCGTCCAGCGCGACGTCCGAGACGTGGCCCAGATCGAACAACTTGCCATCATGCCGAAACTGATGTCGGTGCTTGCCGAGCACTCAGGACAGCTGGTCAATTATACTGGCATCGGTGCCAGCATCGACCTCAATCATGTCACCACACAAAAGTATGTGAGTGTTTTCGAGAGCCTCTATCTCGTTCACACCCTGCAGCCCTGGTTCACGAACCGTCTAAAACGCCTGACCAAGTCGCCCAAGCTCCATTTTTTCGATGCGGGCCTCTTGGCAGCAATGCGGGATATTTCGCCAGATGTAGTCCGAAAAGACAAAACGAGCTTTGGCGCGATCCTGGAGACGTTCGTGTTCGGCGAGTTGCGGAAGATCGCGACGTGGAGCGAACAGCGGTGCACATTCTCGCATTTCCGAGACAAGGACAAGAACGAGGTCGACATCGTATTGGAGAACCGACGAGGTGAGGTCGTCGGGATCGAGGTGAAGTCGTCCGCCACCGTTTCGGCAAGTGATTTTTCGGGAATGCGAAAACTAGCGGACGCCTGCGGCAAGAAATTCGTCCAAGGCATGATACTTTACGACCATGACCGGGTCGTACCGTTCGGCGAAAACATGTTCGCTGCTCCGCTCTCATGCCTGTGGGGTCGCTCATGAATCTCGTCGAGGAACAATGCGTCGAGGATCTCGCGGACCTTCTCTACAACTTCTTGCCTGGGAGCGGAAACTCACGGACCGCATTCCCATTGGCAGCGGCACAAGTCCAATGCGAGGACTTGTGGACCGGAGCGAGCAAGCGTCCGGCCATTGTTCAAATGTTGTCGTCAACCCTCAGTCAACGGCGACACAAGCTCAGCGCGTTGATGTTGGCGATCGTCCGGCAATCGATGACTTGGCGCAGAGGTAAAGGCGAGCCGCTAACCCGCGCGGAAGTAGATGGTTTGAACGCGCTCCTTTTGCGTCTGTCGATAAAGGTGCTCGAGCTAAACGATCCCACGTTTCTTGAATCACTGGCGGGAGCCCAAACCGAGCCGGAGGCGACTCCGGAACCAAAGAAGGCCACGCTTTCGGACGAGTTAGCGCACACGCTATCGGCGCGCCTGATCGGCCTATTTGAACACCCGCCTCAGCGGCGCGGCTATGAATATGAGCGCTTTCTAACCGAACTTTTCGCCGCGTATGGTCTGACGCCGCGAGCGCCTTTCAAACTGACAGGCGAACAGATTGACGGAAGCTTCAAGTTGCACGGCGAAACATACCTCGTGGAAGCCAAATGGCAGGCTGGTCGCACGGGACAATCCGATCTGCTAACCTTTTCGGGAAAGGTCTCAGGCAAGGCGACTTGGGCGCGCGGGCTTTTCATCAGTAATTCGGGCTTCTCCGAAGACGGCCTCAAGGCTTTCAGGACGGGTAGACGCACAAATATAATCTGTGCTGATGGGTTGGATCTGCATCAGGTCGTTCACAACCGTCTCTCATTGATCGACGTGCTTGACGAAAAGCTGCGACGCGCCGCTGAAACCAACCAAGCATTTGTTCCGGTTCGAGACTTGTTATGACGAGAACCGAACGAGGAAAGAAGACCAATAGATCGGGCAAGCCTGCCGGTTTACAACTAATCACTCGGCCAGCGACGAGGCGGCAAAGCTGCGCGCAATCGACAATTATTGAAACCTCGAAATCCTACAGAAATGACTTTCATGATTATTCCAGATAACGAGACCGCCATCGACATGATCTACTCGGAAGCCGTCTCCGCGACGGTCGCGAAGGTGATCAGAGACTCTGGGAACGAACCTCTCACGGTCGGCGTCCATGGGGACTGGGGTGCTGGAAAATCGAGCGTGTTGCTCATGCTGGAGGACGCGTTTTCAGAGGACGATCGCACATCCGTCGTCCGGTTCAACGGCTGGCTGTTCCAAGGCCTCGAAGACGCAAAGACCGTCATCATCGAAACGATCGTAGAGCAATTGCTGCGGGATCGGGCCTTCACCACCAAGCTGAAAGACGCATCCAAAAAACTGCTTAAGCGCGTCGATCTTATGAAAGTCGCGTCCAAGGCGGGTGGCCTCGCCCTGACCGGACTTACCGGCATCCCATCCCCGGACATGCTCGGCGGGCTCATGGAACAGGGGAAGAAGCTCTTGGCCGGTGGCGAAGATCTGACGGTTGGCGATATGACAGGGTACGTCAAGAATGTCACAGATTGTCTTAACGACCCTGAAGCCGAAACCTTGCCTGCCCATATTCATGCCTTCAGGGTGGAATTCGAGGAACTGCTCGCGGCCGCGGACATAGATCGCCTCGTCGTTGTTGTTGACGATCTGGACAGATGCCTTCCCGCCACGGCGATCGAGACACTTGAGGCGATACGGCTCTTCCTGTTCGTGCCCGGCGCGGCCTTTGTCATCGCCGCCGACGAGGGAATGATCGAATACGCCGTCAGGTCCCATTTCCCGGACTTGCCACTATCGTCGGGCCCGTCGACCTATGCCCGGAACTACCTCGAAAAGCTCATTCAGGTGCCGTTCCGACTACCGCCACTGGGATACGTCGAGACCAAGATCTATCTCACGCTTCTCGTCGCCGGTAGCTCGCTCGACACCGGTTCGGCCCCCTTCGACACATTGCTCAACTTAGGTCGCGAAGCACTCAGACGTCCCTGGGACGGGAACGGGCTGAGCCGCGGTGTGATCGAAGAGCGTCTCGGTGCGGTCTCGGCGGAGCTGGAGAATGCGCTCATTCTCGCCGATCAACTCGCGCTGCCGCTCGCTGAAGGCGCTCAAGGCAACCCGAGGCAGATCAAGAGATTTTTGAACACGCTCAATCTCCGTCTCGCCATCGCGGATGCGCGCGGGATCGGTGACGATGTGAACCCCGCGGTCCTCGCCAAGCTGATGCTCGCCGAACGTTTCAAGGCCGATTTCTTCGAACGCCTCGAGGTCGAGGCCGCTGTCAGCGGCTCCTCCATAACCGTTGCGACACTCGAGGAGGCGTTGCGCAAAGATGATGAAGAGCCCGAAAAATCCAAGAAACCGGCCACCGCCAAGGGCCGGGGTCAAACGGAGAGACTTCCGGAGGACGACCTTCTTGCGAGCGAATGGGTCAGACGATGGGCTTTGGTAGCCCCCGCGCTCGCGGACGAGGATCTGCGTCCGTATTTGTTCGTGTCCCGAGATCGCAAGGCGCTATTCACTGCAGGCACCAATCTCGCTCTGAAAGAGGACTGGATCGAGAAGCTTTGCGGCAGCACCCTAGGCGCGCGCGCAGCGGCAGTAGAAATCGCAAAGCTCACGCCCGGAGAGATCGAGCAGATCTTTGACGTGGTGGCCGCAAGGATCAGGGCCGCAACAGATCTGAAGAAGCGGCCTGGTGGCATCGAAGGCCTTGCGGAGCTTTGCAAAATATCCGCCAATCTCCAGACCCCTACGGTTCGCCTTCTCGCGGACCTGCCAAGTGGTCAATTAGGGCCATGGGCAGCCACGGGCTGGGACAAGATCTTCACCGGAGCGGAAGCCAAACGAGAGTTTGCCAAACTCAAAGAGGGCTGGGCCAAACTTGATGAGAACAAACCGCTCCAGCTCGCTGCGGGTGGTGGACGAAGTGGCCGTGGGAAGGGGACAGGATAATGGGAACTTCGAGCTCGTACGGTGGACCCGCGTCCGGCCTCGTTCCGGACTGGGTCGACGGCGTCGATCCGGGCATGGGCGGTGGTGAAGAGGGATCCGATCACGACGGAAGCGATGGTTCTGACACCGAAAAACCGACCCCGGACGAGGGCGGAGAGAAGGGTGCAGTGCAGACGCCGCCCGCCTTGGCCCCTCCCGGCGGCGCATTCACCTATCCTCGCGGCCAGTTCACCCGATTCACGAACGGTGGCGGGAGCAAGTCGCTCGGACGGGCGTTGAAAGGTTACGTCAGCGCTGCGGGAGGCGGAGCCGGGGCCGCACGGCGAATGCCGCACTCTACCAGGGTCGCATCCGGTGTCGCCGGGCTCGCAAGCGCCGTCGCGAACGAAGGTGCCGAGGCGGCGCTCGCCCGATTTGATCTTCAAGGCCTTGCGGGTCGGCCAGCCGCGGAGGTCCTTGAGGCCGTCGCGGAGGTAATCTGTCCCGATGGTGGGACGATCGATGAATCGATCGCCCGTGACGCGATGCTCGAAGCGATCGCAGAGGTCGCGGAAGATGATCCAGGCGCATTCGATGAGCTTTCACCCGATCAACTCGATGAATTCTTGTGTGATGTGATCACCCGGAGCGTGGTTACCAAGGTCCTGAACGAGATCGGTACGAACGCGTTGCACGGATCCGCATCCGACGCCGACTTCCGGGAGGCCGAGCGGATCACACGCGATTTTACGCAGGGACGGGTCAGGGACGCGCTTGGTAACCGGTTCGATGTCGAATCCCAACCGACACAACCCGAAATCGACAGAAGCATTTCCGAGGTCTATGCAGACACCTTCGACATGCTCGGAGCCGTCCTGGAGACCATGCAATGAGACGAAATATCTTTGTCCGTTTGGGGCGCGGTGACGTGACATCTGCTGAGGGTGCGGCTGATATAATCATCGATATGATCGACAATTTTGGGGATCTCGACAGGGGACTGGGTCAGCTGCTGGACCGGCTCTTCAAGCTGGGCGCGAGACCGAGCGAGGCCGCGGTCGACCTCATGATCATGGCTACCGCGGTGTACGCCGCCGACACCGGCGTCTCGCGGGAACGGTACGCCGATGACGGATGGACGCGCATGATCGATCTCAGCGTTCCCGTGGCAGAGCCCGAGCTCTGGCGACACCAGCACGACCATCTGTCCCGAATGCTGCAATTCTTGACCGGCGATCATTGGAGTTTCACGTTCCGTCACCGGCCGGACGAATTCCAGTCCTTCACGAAGCAACCCGAAGAGATGGACTTCACAGACTTCACGCAAGTGAGCCTGTTCTCGGGCGGATTGGACAGTCTCATCGGTGCGATCGATCTCCTTGCCTCGGGGCAGCGGCCACTCCTGGTCAGCCATTACTGGGACGGCGAGGCGTCGAGCGCGCAGAGGCAGTTGCTCGAGGTATTGAAAGACCGACACGAGGACGCATTCGAATCCGTCCGGGCTTATATCGGCTTCCGAAAGAAGGATTTCCCGGAAGCCGGGAGCGACAACAATCAGAGGGCGCGCTCCTTCCTCTTCTACAGTCTCGCAGTGGTTGCGGCCGACGCCGTCGCTTCCACAGACAAGGTGCTCATCCCCGAAAATGGGTTGATCGCGCTCAACGTTCCCATGGACGCCCATAGGCTCGGGTCGCTTAGCACGCGGACGGCCCATCCGCATTTCATCCGCTCGATGTCAGATCTCGTCAAAGTCTTGGGCATCAACGTGTCGCTGGAAAACCCCTATCGCTTCAAGACTAAGGGTGAGATGGCCAGGGAGTGCCTTGATCGTGACCTTCTGGCCGAACTTGCCCCGACCTCGATGTCCTGTTCCCATCCTGCACAGGTCCGTTTCGAAAGCGCGCCGCCCCAGCATTGCGGACGCTGCGTCCCCTGCTTGATCCGTCGTGCCTCCCTTGCGGCGGGCCTCGATGGACCCGATACGACACAGTACTTTCTGGATGACCTTAAGGCCAGCACATTGGACTCAAAATCTGCCGATGGCAAAAATATCCGATCCTTCATGTTTGCCGCAGAGAATTTGCGGCAAAATCCCGGTCGGGCAAGGTTCCTCGTGCAAAAGCCAGGACCCCTCGACCGCGATGATCTGGACGCATATGTCGACGTGTATCGCCGAGGCATGGATGAAGTGTCAGAGATACTCAAGGGCGTGAGGACAAAACATGTCTGACGCGGACTGGTCCGGCCCCGTCGACTTTCATTGCCATCTCGACCTCTGTCAGAATATGGCGGCGGAGTATGCGCGTTGCGAGGCCGCACGGTGCCTAACCCTGGCAGTGACGACTACACCCAAGGCTTTTGCCCGAAACGCCGAGATGGCCCGTACCAGGCGCTTTGTGCATGCAGCCCTTGGAATGCACCCGCAGCTTGTCGCGCAACGCGCATCGGAGCTATCTCTGTTCGAAGAACTCGCTCCCTCGACCAGGTATATCGGCGAGGTCGGCCTGGATGCAGGTCGCCGGTTCTATCCTTCATTCGAACGCCAGAAATTGGTGTTCGAACGCGTGATGGCGCTCTGCGCAAGGCTCGGCGATAAGGTAATCAGCATTCACAGTGTTCGAACCGCTAAACAGGTGCTTGATGTCATCGAGAAAACGGGGGCGCATCGCACATGTGTTCCTGTTCTGCACTGGTTCAACGCTTCGGGGGCGGAGATCAGACGCGCTTTAGAACTAGGCTGCTGTTTTTCGGTCAACGAACAGATGCTGCTGGCTCCACGGGGGCGCAACTTGCTTGAAACGATCCCTATAGAACAACTTCTCACCGAAACGGATGCCCCGTTTCAGTCTGATAAGGCTCCAGGCGACGTGCACGGGGCCATTCGGTTGATTGCCAAAGAACATAACTTGGAAGTTTCAGCGGTCGAGGCCAGAATTAGGCGGACGGCCACGGAACTGTTGGCGAAATAAGCACACATCTCACGCCGGTCATGTGTCGGGTTGCCCACAAACATACCGACGAAGAAAAAGGGGAACCGTGTAACCACGGCTCCCCTTGCTGCTCGGTTGTTCAGGCCTCTTGCTGTAGTCAGGCGACCAGCGACAGCCCCGCGCCTGCATCCTGCGGCTGCTCACCACCGTCGATGAACGGGATGATCGAGAAGGTCTTGCCGCCGCGCTGCTCCTCGTTCTGCACGGCGTTGACGCGCAGGTCGCCATCGGGCGTGTTGATCAACAGCGACAGGTAGTCATTGCCCGTGCGGCTGCTCTTGGCCATCCAGGCAGACCCGACGCGGATCGGCTTACCGCGGGGCGAGCTGACCTCGACCCGGTAATCGGGATGGGTGTCCTCGGACTTGTAGTCGTTCTCGATCAACATGAAATCGAGATCGAACATCATATTGGCGATGTAGCCGGCGAAGGCGTTGTCGGCGTCCATCGCGGTCAGCTCGCCCGAGATCGAGCCGGATTTCATGAAGCCGTTGGAGACCATCGGGATGATCTCGAACTCGCCGCTCTTGGCTGCACGCGCTTCTATCGTCTGCACGGCGTTGACGCGGAACGGGCCGAGACCGATATCAATCTGGATCGAGATGTAGGGGTTGCCGCTGGTATTGCCGGTCTCGTTCCAGGCCGTGCCGATGCGGACCTTGCGGCCCGACTTGTTGACCGCGGTCACGTCGTAATCCGGGCTGCGCTCGGACATCTTCGGACGGTTCTCGAGCTGGATGGCAATGTCGAAACGGCTGCTGTGGATCATGCCTGAATATTGGGCGGTTTCGGTGTTGCGGGTCAGGGTTCCTGCGAACATGGGATGGTTCCTTTTGGATTTGCCGGTGCCTGACGTCCTTGCCAGAGCATCCGGGATTTCTTTTTCGACCCCTCCTGGGATCACAAACCAGAAAGCTCGCTTTCCTTTCTCCCCAACCTTCAGTTCAGCGCTGGCGCCTGAGAGATTGTGCCACCTCCCCGCCGGGTACGACGCCCCTCCCCTGCCCGTCTGGTCTCAGATGGCTGTCTTGGCTCTTCTCGTCGCCCTCCTCCGATTTCGCGATGAAGAACTCTGCCTCATCCCCGTTCAGCCGCAGCCCGCTCCGGTCGGTCAGCCCTATGGTGCTACCGTTCGGCTCAAACGTAATCAGGTATTGGCCGAGGCCGTCCTTGTGCACGCGGTAGCCGGTGTTGGCCCAATGCAAGGTTTGGCCTGCATCGATGGCGGCTTTGATCTCTTCGAGTGTCATGATCGCCCCCTCGCTATTCTGCTGCCACTGAAGTTACGTCCCGCGTGGCGCCTGGTCCGGTTCCAACAATCCGGGAGAGGATGCCCAATGTGTCGACTCCGTCCCCATGCGGCAGGAACACACGAAGCTGGAAGGCGATGATCTCCGTGAAACACCCCATGGCCTTGAGACCCTCGATCATGCCCTTGTCGGCACCGCCCAGCTCGAGGCGCACCTCGCCTGCCACCCGGCGGCGGGTCAGGGTCAGGCCGCGGCCCAGATCGACCTGGGCAGTGGAGCCTAGGGCGGCGGTTAGCATTTCTTCTGGGGTTTGTGGGTTGGAAACGAGGAAGCGTGCGCGCAGCGCCGCCGCGCCTTCCTCGCTCAGCGTGCGGCCGATCATGCTGGTTCCGCCGTCGGGCGTGACCCTGTAGATGCGTTCATTCGTGGTCGGAATATCCTTCCAGATCGGCAGCAACAGCCCGGTCAGCAGGTAGAGCTTCGTCATGCTGGTTTTTGGCAAGGACGCGGCTTCGTCATCCCAGAGCCGGGTGAACTCTGCCCCCCCGATCTTTTCCCAGGCTGAAGCCTCAAACCGGGTCTCCTCGAGATAGCTGGACCCATTGGGCCGCACCGCCTTGCGCATCAGGGTGACGATATCCTCGTCATACATCTGCATGGGCCGCGCCGAGATGAGCGCCGCGCGTCCCGAAGCGCGGTTTACCATCGTGGTCTTATCCGGATTGCGCGAGAGCGCCTCATCCGCGGACAACACATACACCGGGTCCGTGACCTGAAGCCCAATGATCCGCGTCACCGCGCCGGATTTCGGGCAGGTCCAGAGGTCCTCTGCCCCGACCTGCTCGATCCTTTCCCCGCGCAGGGTCTCCACCCCGAGATCGAGCGTTCCCGCCGCCCGCGCCCGTTCGGTCTGATCGGCGATCCGCCTCATGAACTCCGCAAAAAGCGCGTTCTGCATGTGAATGGGCAGGGCTAGAACCCGGTTAAGGAAGCGCTGGATCGGGGGAAGCTCTTCGAGCAGAAAGCCGTCCTTGTCGATCAGCCGCAGCGCAGTCCAATCAGTGAAGCTCTCGTAGCTCATCGCCTCGGCCCGTCCGGCAGCGAGATCGGCGTAGTAGCCGCGCAGCGCCGCGCGCGCGATCGGACTTTCGAGATTGTCCTCCTCGCGGAACATGCCTTGCGAGCCGGTTTCTCGCTGGCCCTTGGTGAGCGCCCCCAGCTGGTCGAGCCGTTTGCTGATCGTCGAGGTGAAGCGCTTCTCGCCATGCACATCCGAGGTGCAGACCCGGAAGAAGGGCGCGCTGACCTGGGCCGAGCGATGCGTGCGGCCAAGACCTTGAATGGCCGCGTCGGCGCGCCAGCCTGGCTCCAGCAGGTAGTGCCGCCGCCGTTTCTGGTTCTTCGCCGTCTGCGCGGCATGATAGGAGCGGCCCGTGCCACCCGCATCGGAGAAGATCAGGATGTTCTTCTCGCCTTCCATGAAGGCTTGGGTCTCGGAGGAATTGCTGGCGGCGGCGCGCTTCTCGATGAAGAGATGACCATCCTCGGCCTTCAAAGGGCGGATGGAGCGCCCGGTGACTTCGGCTACGGCTTCATCGCCGAAGGCCCAGAGGATCTGATCGAGCGCCGAGGGGATCGGCGCCAGTGTCATCAGTTCCATCATTGCCGCATCGCGCAGGGCGAGCGCCTCGCGCGAGACGACCAGCGCGCCGGTCTCGTCGCGCAAGGGTTCCGCCACCATGTTGCCGTCGATCTCGACCAGCTTTTGCGCATGGATCGGGAAGGCCTGTTCGAGATAGCCCAACACGTAGTCGCGGGGCGTCAGCGCGCCTTCGACCAATTCATCGTCCGGGTCCATCATCTCAAGCCGGCGCTTCAGCAGGCTCTCACCCGTCGAGACCACCTGGATGACGCAAGCATAGCCTGCCGACAGATCTTCCTCGATGGCACGGACGATGCTCGGGGCCTTCATGCCCATCAGGAGATGATTGAAGAACCGTTGTTTCGTGCTCTCGAAGCGGGACTTGGCCGAGGCGCGTGCGGCGGAGGCATTGGTCTCGCCCGAGGCGTCATCGACGCCGGTGGCGGTCAGGGCTGCCTCGAGATTGTGGTGGATCGTGCGAAACGCACCCGCATAGGCGTCGTAGATCTCGGTTTGGGCCGGGGTCAGTGCATGTTCCAGCACATCATATTCCACCCCATCAAAGCTGAGCGCGCGGGCCGTGTAGAGCCCGAGTGTCTTGAGGTCGCGCGCGACCACCTCCATGGCAGCGACGCCGCCTGCCTCCATCGCAGAGACGAAACTTTCGCGGCTCGGGAAGGGGTATTCGGGACCCTGACCCCAGAGCCCCAACCGCGCGGCATAAGCGAGGTTGTGCACGCTCGTGGCGCCCGTGGCCGAAATGTAAAAGATGCGGGCGCGGGGCGCGGCAAGTTGCAACCGCAGCCCGGCGAGGCCCTGCTGGGAGGGTTTGACCCCCCTGCCCTGCTCGGACCCGGCCGCGTTCTGCATGGCATGGGCTTCGTCGAAAGCCAGAACACCATCGAACCCCGCGCCCATCCAGTCGAGGACCTGGCTCAGCCGCGTGGTGCCGCATTTGCCCGCCGAACGCAGCGTGGCGTAGGTGACGAAGAGGATACCGTCGCCCATGGGGATGGGCTGATCCGGTTTCCATTTCGACAGCGGCTGAATGTCGGCGGGCGAGCCGCCGAGATCAGTCCAGTCGCGGATGGCGTCCTCGATGAGCGTGGCGGACTTCGAGACCCAGACGGCCTTACGGCGTCCGGCGAGCCATCCCGCGAGGATCAGCCCCGCACATTCCCGACCCTTGCCGCAGCCGGTGCCGTCGCCAAGAAAGTAGCCGAGGCGATAGGCGCGCGCATCCGGGTCATGATCGGCACGCGTCATCTTGGTCTGGTCGTCATCGATGGTAAAACGCCCTGGCAGATCGCACCCATGGGCATAATGGGCCATGATGATGGTCTCAAGCTGCGCCTCGGAGAGGTGGCCCTCTTCGATCAGTCGGGCGGGCAGACGCAATGACTCGCTCGCCTCATGCGATGGCGATGGCGGCGCGACGGAGGCCATTGCGATACTTTCGACCAACGGCGTGGGATGTTCCCGAGCGCCCGCGATCTCGATCCGCTGCGGGCGGTAGCGGGCATAGATGTCCGAGACCGGCGTGTTGTCCCGTGGGGTCTCGAGACTGGTGAAGGTAAGCGGAACGGCGGCGTTGGTTTTGGTCTTGGATGCAGCGACCGCTGCAACAGGCCGCTTGCGCGTGACAGGCACTGGAACGACCCTCCCCGCGTGAGGGCTCGTCGCCGCCCTTTGGGCGAGACGCGCCTCGGGCCGAATCGCAGCCACGGCGTCGACATATGCCAAAGCGTCGTCCAGATCCCGCACCGTGGCGCGGATGAACTCACCACCCTCCGGCACCTTGTCGAAGACCATCAGCTGGGTTTCCACACTCGTGCCAAGCTTGCGATAAACCTGTCCCGGGATCGTCAGCGCCAAGCGCGGCGTGAAGAGGCCGCAGGCGCGCGACCAATGTGCGGCATCACGGTCGGGTGTGAACCCAGGCGGCATAATCGCCACCAGCCGCCCCCCGGGCGCGAGGCGCTTCGCGGCAGCGATGAGATGCTTGGCCGCGATGTGCTTATCCCTAGACCGATCGATCGAAGAGGCGAATGGCGGGTTCATCACCACGACGTGGGGCAGGACCAGTGTCTGCAGCAGATCGTCGATATGCTCACCATCGTGACCTGTCACCTCGCCCCCGAAGACCGCGCACAGGAGGCGCTGGCGAAACGGATCGATCTCGTTGAGCAGAAGCGTGGCGCCTGCGCGGGTGGCGAAAGCGGCCAGGGCGCCAGTTCCGGCGGATGGTTCGAGCACGGTCTCGCCCTTGCGGACCGCAGCCGCCCGCACGGCAAAGGCGGCAAATGGCAGTGGCGTGGAAAACTGCTGCAACCGGATCTGCTGCTCGGAGCGGCGGGTTTCCGTCAGGAGCCGCGAGGCGAGCAGCTTTGCAGCGGCAATACCACCCTCGGCGCCGTCTTGACGCAGCAGCACCTGAACAGCCGCAGCCTGCATCATGTCATAGGCCATGCGCCAGTCCCACGCGCCACTGGCATCGCTGCCGCCGAACGCCTCCCGCATGATACGGGCAAGCGCCGAACTGCGCAGGGGCTGGTGATCAATCTCCGCTCCCATCTGCCTCAGAGCGGTGGAAAGATCGGGGTCGGAGACGGTAAGAACTGGGTTTGTTGGGGTTGGCTTGGCCATGGGGTTTGTCCTTTGGATCAGGGTCTGAGTTCCAAAAGACAAATAGCCCCCTCTACACTTTGTAAGAGCAGAGAGGGCTCGAAGGAAGCGCCGGTGCTTGATGGTCTAGTCGTTCAATCCTCCTGCCCCGCCAGGAACTCTGCCAGCACAGGACTTGCCGCGCCCTTCGCGGAGCTGAGCAGCTCCGAGCCAGCGAGCGTCGCTTTCGACAGGCGCACGAGCGCGCCGGTTTCCTCGATGCGGTAGCAGCGGCGTTTTTGCCGCCCCCGACTGTAGTGGGTCACGGTGACGATCTGGCAGGTACTGCCATCTGTGAGCGTCACGGGAGCGGCGAGCTTGATCCTGTCACCTTCCTGGTAGTCCGGAATCGACGCCCAATCACGACAGCGCTGGCGCCAAGCATGGGCATAGCTCTCTGGGTTCTTCAATTCCGAGAGCAGCGCCAGAAGGCTGAGCGGCGCGCGCGACTCGACGGGACCAGCGCTTTCCTCCATGTCCTTGTAGCCCCAGCAGCCGTCGTCGTATCGGGTGAGGAATACGGCACCGAAGGTGACGGAGCCGTCAGGGTCTGTGACATAGGTCGCATCCTCGACCGGAGATCCGTGGAGGTTTGTGACCCTCGCTGCCGCGTACCAGGTCGAACCCACCTTGCAGGCCTTGAGCAGTTCTGTCTTTCGGATGTCGGTCTCGAAGGTACAGAGCCGTGTAATTTCCGCCTTCTCATCCGCGTAGGATTTGATACGACGGTCGGTGTAAAAGAGCCATCCCACTATGCCGCCCTCCGATCGTCGATCTCCATGAGCGCATCGAGCGGCACGCGATAGGGCTGCATGGCGTCGAAATCCTCGCAATTGCCGCAGTTCTGGACGATCGCGAAGGTGTCACAGGCGTCCTTGAGGATGACTCGGAAGGTACCCCCGAGACCAGAGGGCACGTCATAGGCTCCGCCGATGAGATAATCCGCTGCGCGGCGCACGAAGACGCGGATGCTGTGACCATCAGTGGCGAGCCGGATCGTGCCCTGCCCCCGGTCGATGAGCACCTGCACGTCGTCCAGGATGTCCGTGTAAAACTGCCCGGTCAGGTCGCGAAACGCCATGCGGCGCTGCGCCATCCAGTCGGTGTCCCGAAACGGGTTCATGCCGTCGGCGAAGGCGAAGGAGGGATCCGCCTGCTCGGTGGTGACGATGCGGGTGGTTGTGCCATCAATGCCGTTCGAGCGCAGATGCACGCCATTGCCGACGATCAGAATCAGGGCGGGCCTGTCCACGGGTCCGTTCCAGTTGGGCAGGAAGGTCTTGCAGCCGCGCGCATGGGCGATCTGCGCCGCGACAGCGGACGCGGAGAACTTGAGAATAGCCATGGGGATGTCTTTCTGTTCAGTGTGGGAAAGGGTCGACCCGCGCGGTGTTTGAGCCTTGCGCGGGTCGAGAGGGTCGCTCAGGCCGCTTTCGCGACGCCAGTGTCAGGCTCCGAGATTTCTACCGTGGGCGCTTCGTCCGTCGCGCTTCCGGCGGTCTGCATCATCGGCGGGCACCAGGCGGCTACCGCAGCGCGTTGTGCGTCCGTCAGAGTGGCGAAGGGTTCGGCGAAGAGCTTGTCGCAGAAGGCGACGATCTCCTTCTTGCTGGACGAGGCCAGCGTCACCGCCTCCTGGGCAAGGCCAAGATCTTCGCCGAGGATTTTCAGGAGCCAGGCCTTCTTGAAGCGGTTGAACAGAGCCGCGTTCGGCGTCCAATGTGCGCGAATGTCGGGCATGATCTCGATCTCGAAATCATGCATCAGGCTGTCGCGCTGGCGATCCCGCGCAAAGCAGGACTGCGTGGTGCTTGCTGTGGCATACGCGACAAGCTTGGCCTTCTCGGCGGCCTCCAGCGCGCGGAACGCGGCGAACTGATCGGCAGGGGACCGGGCCTCATCGAGCCACGAGAGGTCAAGCGCATTATGCGCCGCCGCCACCTGCTCGAGCGAGGCGCCATCGATCTCGTCCATCTTGGCATGGCTGCGGCATTCCTTGCGGGCATCGATCTTGATCGCCTGCGTGACACTCATGCCGCTGGCCAGAACGTCACTGACCAGCTTGAAGAGCGTCAGATCCAGCGTGGCCTCAGGGTTCATCGCCATCGCGGCTCCAAGGGCCATAGCCCGCTCGGTCTTGAGATCCTCGGCCAGCGAAGCCGGATAGGCGATCTCGCCTGGGTCGGGCTCATCCTTGCCGGTCTGGTTCCCGGAAGGGCTCTGAGACGCCTCTTGCTTGTCCTCCGGGCGCACGAGGCCCACATGGAGCGTGACCTGACCGCCCGACCACGACGCAATCACACCGGCGCGGGCAAGGTCCTCGGCACCGTAGGCCTCCTGCAAATCGCGCGCTTCGTCTTCCAAAGCGTCCACACGTTCGTAGAGCGCCGTGTAGGCGTCGTCCTCGAGCCCCTCATCCTCCATCTCGAGCTGCAGTTTCTCGAGCTCGGCGGTGATCTCATCGATGCGCTTCTGGGCGGCCTCATCAGGCTCAATAGGGCCGGGATAGACGCGGCCGTAGTCGGCCATGGTCGCGTAATCATAGCGCACCATCGCATCGGCCCAGGCAAGACCCAGTTTCGCACGGGCTTCCTCGGCGGCGGCACCGAGCTTCTCCAGCAGGATGACCTCGACCAGTGCCGCATTCTCGAGCACGGAATGCTCTTCCAGAAGGTCAGCCGCAACAGCACCTCCCCGTGCCTCGTAGTCCGCGCGCACGAAAGCCCCGATATCGTCGCTGATCTGCACGCCGCGGGATTTGAGAGCCTGACGGACGGTGTAGGCCTGCAGATAGCTGTCTTCCGTCGTGAGCGCCTCGAAGACCTCCTTCTGCACGTCCTGGCTCGGATGCTCCGCAAAGGCCTTCATCGTATCGAGCGTGATCGCTTTGGCCCGGGCTGCGGCGCGGATGTCAGGGTGAATGAGGCCGTAGCGCAGCCGCCCCTTCACGGCGGCAACGGTGGCACCGAAGGTCTTGGCGATCGTCTCGGGCGTCTGACCATCGACCTTCATCATCCGGGCGAAGGCCTCGAACTCGTCGATCGCGTTCATCGGCGCCTGGGTGATGTTCTCGGCGAGCGACAGGGCCGTGGTCACGTCGCAATCCTCCGGCACAAGGCGGCAGTCGATCTCGGTCTTGCTCGTGAAGCCCTTGGCGGCCTTGTCCGCGACCAGCTCGTTCAGCGCGGCATGGCGTCGGCCACCGGCAAGCACGGCGTATTTGCCGTCGAGCTTCTGGACCAGAAGTGGCTGCAGGAGGCCCAGAACGGCGATACTGGCTTTCAGATGCGCGATATTCTCGGAGTCATAGGTTTCCGGGGAGTTACTGCGCACATTGGCGGAGTGGGCAGTCAGATCGCCGATAGCGACAGATACGGGTTTGAAGCTTGCGGTCATGGGATGTCCTTTTCGATGGGTAGGGTGCGGCCGGCGCGACCTGCTGCGCGACCAATCCCCGGGTTCGGGGATCAAAAGGACAAAAGGCCCGCTTTGCCTTTTGAGTGGGCAGCGGGCCTTAGGAGGCTGAGAAATAGGTCTTGAGGCTACCCCTCGCCTACCAGTCGCGCGCCATCATGATGGTCAGCACACGCATGGTGGTTTCCGGGTTATCCGGGACCTCGGCACCGTAGCGAAAATCGGAATCTGCCTCATAGAGATCAATTTTCCAGAATACGGTTTCACCCTGGATCTCGACCGCCCCGAAATCATGCCATCCCTCCGGATCGTTCTCTGGCTCAAACGTCTCGAACGTACCGGTCGCTTTCACCGCCTCGGCCATGAAACCGTCCCCCGCCTCCATGAGCGAGCGGGTCACATGCATCCGGCCTTGGATGGGCGCCTCTGGTGCTATCCCGAGGCAGGCGAGCTTGCGGAAAGCGTCATTCTGAGCGGCGATTACGGCGGGGTCTGGGAGGTCTGTCAGAGGCTGTGCTGCGTTGGTCATGGGTCTGTCCTTTGAGAAGTTTGAAACACCCTTCCCAAAGCCTACTTTCCCTTTGCCGACACACATCCCCTCAAGCGGCCTGGTCGACCTCCCCTGCCCTGCCCGCCTCCGATCGCGCGATAAGGTAATCACAGGCGCGCTGCGCATCGGCCGCGTGCTTGAAAATCGCCTGCTTGTCCGAGCGCAGCACCCGCAGCCAATTGTAGAGGTAAGCGGCATTCATCTCGAGCGTATGCGACGTGAACCCAAGTTCCTGCCCCAGAAAGCACGACGTGAGCTCGGCCACGATCTCCTCGCGGGCATAGGCTGTGTTGCCAAACCGCGAAAGACCGTAGTCGCGGTTCAAGCGATGGCGCGCCTTTGTGGCATGGCCCAGTTCATGGGCCCAAACCCCATAGAAATTTCTCGGGTTCTGGAACCGCGTAATCGGCGGCATGTAGACCTTGTCAACCGGCGGCAGATAGTAGGCGTCGCTACCCGTGAAGACGGTGGTGATATCGATGGCATCAAAAAAAGCCTGCATATGCGGTATAGGCTCAGTGGGCGGACGCTCAGGCACCGGGTCCGGCTCAGGATGAAAGCTGTCCGCCAACCCCTCGATCTGGCAGGCGTTGAACACGCGATAGGATTTCTGGAAACGGAAGACGCGGGTCTCATCCCCATCGGCCTCGTCGGCGTCTCCAGACGCCTCGTCCTGTTTCCGGCTCTGGCCGTAATAGACCACCACGGAGGACTTCTCGCCCTTGCGGACCTTGGCGCCCAGGGCATTGGCCTGTGGGATGGTCATCCAGTAGGGCGAGCTGTGGCCAGCCATCACGGTCCGCATGGTCAGCAGGAAGTTGTTGACGCCTTGATATGCCTCGCCGTTGTGACGGAGCGGGCGGGAACTGCCACCGGCGGTCCAGGGCTTGCGCCACGGCAGGACGCCGCGCTCGATGATACGGATGATTTCGTTTGTGATGACCTCGGAGGCATCGAATTTGGGCGTGCGGGAACGGGCCATGGCTGGCCTCCTTTCGAGTGTTGGTGTGAGGGGATAGTGATCAGGCTGGCCGACTGGGGCGTGGATCGTTGACGATCCTGGCACCAAGCTCTTCGACCATGTCGATGTAGGCGGTTAGAGAGACAGCCCGGCCAGGACCCCAAGGTTCAGGGTCGACCGGTCCGTCCCGTGTCACGCGGGGCAGGTTCGCGAATGCGATGACATCGGTGACGGGTCGAATATCGATGAACGGCGTGCCTCGTGCGACCGCTAGAGCGGCCAAGGGAAAGCGCTCGATTGGCGCGAAAGTCGACACGCTGGTCCAGCCGAGCTGGACAAACGTCCCGCCATCGCCGCGGGTCACATGGGCGTTCGACAATGTCGCCGCCTGCCTGAGATGGACGAGATCGCGCAACACGGTCTCGCGTTCGAGCCGCCGTGCCAGTTTCAGCTGGCCAGTTCGGCGCAGTTCCTTGTGCCGCCACCAGGAGGCGGCGGTCGCGCGCAGCACGCGCAAGACACCTGTTTGCATGGGAATGCCCTTCATCAGGAAAGACAGACCGGAACCCGGCCCGGACCCGTCCGAGGAACCCCAAAGCCCCTCATCCGTCAGTCACAAAACCCGAAGGACACTTTCACTTTTCCCGGCCCCACCAGCCCGGGAAAAGAACTTCAGGGGCCGGCACGGCCCCAGTTTTCTTCATTGCACGCAGAAACTCCGGATCGGCAACGAACATCGGCAATGCCAGACCTAAGAGTTCCATTTTTAGAATTTATATCAATGAATAATGGCAAATCTCAGATCGGCAATTTTTTCTGGCGACTGTCTGACATATCCTGGCGGTGCTTGTCCTGAGCACCGGATGCGACAAGCCTCTTCACTTCGCTGACAGGGAATAGCTGGTACTACGTCCACCAGCGTCATCTTTCTCAAGTGCTCCCAAGTCGATCAGGTCCAGGATGTCGCGATATGCGGTGTCCTGCGAACACTTCTCGATCTTCGCATATTTCGACGTCGTGAGTTTTCCTTCGAACCCATCCAGGAGGCGGTTAAGCATGTCCCGCTGGCGGTCGTTTATGTTGGCCGTTCCGTATTTCTCCCAGAACCGCGCCTTTTGAAACACGGCCTCCAGAATGATCTCTGCGCCATCAAAAGCACGGTCGAGGCAATTGAGGAACCAATTGAGCCAGGCGGTAACATCAAGCCCGCCCTTCTGCGTCGTCTCGAGCATATCATAATAGGCGCTCCGCTCCTGCCGGATTTGGGTCGACATGCTGTAAAACCGCTGTGAACTGCGTTCGGATCGAGCCAACGCCATATCCGCGATCGCACGCGCAATGCGCCCGTTGCCATCGTCGAAGGGGTGGATCGTGACGAACCACAGATGTGCAATTGCGGCATGAACAACTGGATCCGTGTCAGGGACCTGATTGAACCAGGTCAGAAACCGCCCCATCTCTGTATCAAGCCGTGCTGCTCCCGGCGCCTCAAAATGCACGCGTTCACGACCCATAGGTCCTGATACAACTTCCATAGGGCCTTCACGCCACTGCCCCACGGTGATCCGGGTCATTCCGCTTCGCCCGGTTGGGAAAAGGGCGGCATGCCAGCCGAACAATCGCTCTGCGTCCAGTGGTTGGTCATACGCTTGCGTCGCGTCCAGCATCATCTCGACGACCCCATCGACATGGCGATCAGACGGGATCAGCCCGCCGATTTCGAGCCCCAGCCGTTTTGCGATAGACGACCGAACCTGATCTTTGTCGAGCGTCTCGCCTTCGATCTCGCTGCTCTTGACGACATCACTGGTGAGAGTTCGCAACATCGCTTCGTTTCGAAGATCAAAGCCAAGGCCTTCCATGCGTCCCAAGAGCTTGCCTTGTCGGTGGCGGACAGCGGCAAGTTGTGAAGACAGCTTGGCCTTGTCCCAAGAAAACTGCGGCCAGTCAGTGATTTCGTGAATGTAGGTCATATTTTGCGCATTCCTTGCGGAGATTATACCGCATAATCTCGTCAAGACAACAATAACTGCCGCAAAATCTGCGGAGAATACAGGCGGCAATCTCCGCATGCCCCACCTGGAACTCTGAACGTGGAAAAACTGCGTCCCCATCCCATTATGCAGCCTGCCCGCTCAATCGACCATAGAAGCTGCGCTCGAGATGCAGCTCCCCTGCCCCGGCTTTCTCGACCATCCCACGCAGATATCCGCCCGGTGACGCCACTTCGCCGGCGCAATGCTTGTCGAACGTGAGAACCAGCGCCGCAGTCGCGATTTGTGGCCCAAGTCGGTCCTGCGCGAGGTTCCAGGCGTGTTCAGAAACGCCGATCATCGGCCTCAACTGCCCCACAACACGGTGCAGATCGCCCCAATCCTTCAGATATCCGCCCATATTGCGCGCCCACGACGCAAATTCAGGACAGGCTTGCATGACTGTCGGCAGATCAAGAGCTGCCCCGCGCTTCTTGCGCGTTTCAGCCACCCAATTTTCCAACTCCCTATCAACGCGCTCTTCCGGTGGCGCATTTGGCACCACGCTCGCCGCTTCCTCTTTTTCTGAGGAATTACAGGTTACAGGATTAAGTTGATTTGTAATTAGTATATGAGGTTCGGAAATGACCTCCCTGGGGTCCATTTCTTGAGTCTTCTGAAGTACTTGCTCGGTGGTTTCGGCTGTGTTTTCCACAGCCTCGTCCGCCCGAACTGCCTTGAGATAGGCCACCTCGACACGCTCCTGAAGCTCCCGGAACCATTCCAAGAGCCGTGTGAGCGTCTCAGAGGCCGTGTCCCGTCGAGGAAGACGGTCCAGGAGATCCTCAAAGAGGCCTGTGAGCTGCGTCCAGGGGCCTCTCAGAGCGCTGCCGAGCGCCGCTTCGATCCTGGCGCGGATCATCCGGCGCGCAACCGTGATCTGGCGCTTCAGGCGCTGACACAGCTCACGCTCAGCCTGCAATTCGGCGTGCAACTGCGCGAACTCTTCGACGCGGGCCGACAGCGGCGACAAATCGAAGCCGTAGGCCTCGATGATGACGCCATCCGCGTCCCTGCGGCCCCACCGCTTGCCGTTGGGGCTGTCTTTGAAGGAGATCAGCCCGATCTCCGCCAGGCGCCGTGCGTGGCGTTTTAGCGCGGACAGCGAGAAGCCTGTCTGCTCCATCAGATAGGCATTGGATGCCCAGACGATCGGGCGGCGTCCCTCCTCCCAGTCCTGGGCCTGTGTGAATGCCCCGAGCGTGTCCAGGAGCATCATATCGCCCGCCTTGAGACCAATATGGGCACCCACGCGCTTTATGGCCACGAAGGCCTGTGCCTTGGGAACGGCTGCTTTCTCGCCGACCTGTGCATGTTGCTCAGCCACTGCGAGTCCTGCCGTTGCTTTGCGCCACCCGGACGGTTGGTTGATATTGGACACACCTCCACCGATCTGAGGCATGCCTGTCCCAGTCGCTCCATGCGGAGCATCATTGAATTTTTTCATTTTTTAGCCAGCAGACAAAGAAATCCCGTTCGCTCAGGAGCGATTTCTCTTGTGTGGTGATTCGGTGGCTGCTAGATTCTAGGTGTCTAATCTAAGAATTGCGCTTTGCGCAGCAGCCCTCGAAGCTCCGGTTTCGGGGGTTTTTCTTTGCTCGCCTTCCTCCTTTCTGCTCGTCCTCAGTTTTCATCCGTCCGGTTTACAGTTGTAAACTCGGCGTAGGATCTCTTGATGATTTCAGCCAGGTTGTCGTCGAGCCATTCCGCAAACTGCGCATTGGCACCTGATTTCTTGACTGACATCGATACAGAACCGCGACCTGTCTTGATCGTCACGCCCTCGACTGGTGTCACTTCAGAGGTGACGTTGCCTTGTCGCGCCCCTCGCTTGGAGGCTTCTTTCAACAGCACTTCCAATCGGTCGTCGGAACTCACTTCCTGACCGCAGTTTTTTAGAACGGACAGAGCAACCTTCTCAGTGAGCTTTTTGGAGATGAAGAGCTCCGCAAGAGCGGTCCATTTGGGTCTGCCAGATTTCGGCGCAGCCCCAACAAGATCACCTACCTTTACCGGCACGTTCTGGGTCACTTTCATCAAATGCGATAGACCTGAGGCGGACAGGCTCAAAACCTGCCTCACCGTGGGAGTGGCATGACCGGCCTCCAGGATAGCTTCTGCAAAACGCGCCTTTTCGTAGAATGAAAGGTTGCGGCGGGCAGCGTTTTCCAAACCTTTTGCAAGAAGAGCCGTTTGGTCATCGATGTCTTGGACATTGGAGCGAACCTTGATGCCAAGTTCCCGGCAGGCTCTCAGTCGCCGCCGACCATAGATTGCCTCATACCGCCCTTCGGACTTCGCCTTTCGAACAAGGATTGGGACTTGTTGTCCACCATCCCGGATGCTGTTCTTGAGAGCATCGAACCCTGCGCCGTCATCGTCGGAGTTTACAGCTGTAAACTCGTCGAGCCGGTCCGTTGGACCCCAGTCATCAATTAGGTCCGGATCTATTTCACGAATTGCAGCAAGAGACCCCTGCAGCGCTCCGAGAGCAGGTGCACTTGTCTTCGCGACCTTTTCCGCCGACTTTGCACCAGACCGCGCAATAGCGCTGGCAATACCGGACATTTCTTGGAGTGATTTCCTAGCCATTATGAACGTCCCCACGCTTGCTGGATCATCCGCTCGACTTCTTCTCCCACCGCATCCATGGAGCCCTTGGCGCGGTCATAGGTCGCTCGCGTCATCTCAGAACGAACAACTTCATAGATCGACTGCTTGAGCATCGTAGCGTCGCTGATTGCTGTGCTCTTCAGCGCAGTCGCCGACATGACCCGATCTTGAAACAAGGCGCGCATGAACGAAGTGAGCTGCTGCGAAGGCACATCGGTTGGCTCGTCGCGGGTGACCAAAAACTTGAAATGATCGTATTGCAGCGTCGCGCCGGCGTCTTCAATCACCCCCATGTACGCACCTGCGAGTTCGAGAAACTGGGCCGTGGACGACACATCCAGCATGGACGGCGTGAGAGGCACGAGCAGCGAACTCGCCGCTGCCATCCCTGCGATTGTCAGGAACCCGAGCTGCGGCGGACTATCCACAAGAACCAAGTCAAAATCATTTTCCACCTGGACAAGCGCGTTCCGAATGCGTGTGAAAAACGGCTGATCCGGGTTCGAATGAACCGCGGATTCCGTTTCAAACTCGGAGAGGATCAACCGCGACGGAGCGATTGACAGGCCGGGAAAATAGGTCGGCTGCACGACATCAGCCATCTCGACCGGATCATCGTACCGGATCGCGTCGTAAATCGTCAGCCCATCAAACTCGATCTCCGGGCTAATCCCACACATCGATGTAAGCGAGCCTTGCGGGTCGAGGTCCACAGCGAGCACCCTGTAACCACGTAGCGCAAAATAGTGGGCAAGGTGAATCGTCGTGGTACTTTTGCTGCTGCCACCTTTGAAGTTCATCAGCTGCCAAATCTGGAGCTTCTCCTCAGGGGAGCGGCGGGGCACATATCGGCCCTTTGTACGAGACGAGCGCTCGAGGATCTCTCGTGCGTTCCAAATCTCTTGGGCGGAGTAATACCGGCGGCCACCACGGATGTCGCTTGGCTCAGGAACCGTTCCCTCGGCATGCACTTTTCGCATGAACTGGCCAGATACACCCAACAACTCGGCGACCTCCGGAGCAGCGAAGGCACGCAGCGACTTTGTGTTGTCTGGTGCGAAAGCCGCAAGAAGGTGCTCTCTGATCGCCGCGTTCAGCCGTTCGGAAATTTCGGTTGCGAGGGCTGATGGCCTTTCGGTACTAAGCGGTGTCACTGGAATCATGTGGTTGCCCCAAATTCAAACATGTGGCTTTTTTCGCGCCACTTGGGGATAAAAGGTGTGATTCACCCAGTTAAGTCAAGATTTTTCGCATATATAGTGTCTAATTAGGCAGAACTAGACTACATGCGCCGTCCATTAAACCATTCGTGTTTACAGCTGTAAACACTCCGGCAGGACAGGTTGCCCGCGGGAAACCCTACTCAGACTTCGGTCGAACCCCAGAGAATCACTCGCTGAACCATGTCATCATCCTGGATTGCAGTCTTGCCAAGATTGGCGTTGAGGACAAAATCCTGGATCGCCAGGGTGAAGTAGGCGGCCCCGGCCACATACTTCTGCGTCTTCCAAGTGCCGTTGCGTTCAACCAGGAGACCACGGGATGAGCAGACGACAACTCAGTGCATGGGGCAACGCGATTCCCGCTGGCAACCGGCTCAACAGCGACCTCATTGTAGGAGCTCAAGGTCGAGACCAAACCGGCGCTCTTGGCAGACTCGGTTTTGGCGCTTTCGCACTCAAACAAATGGAGGTCAATGCTGTGCGCCTTTATTTTGGTGATGCAATGATAACCAGAGCGTAGGAGTCCAAGGTTGTGAAATCCTAAAAGCGAAGCGGGGAAGGGTAGGGGGACGGGAGATTTCAATGCGAGAAATGACCGGCAGGGTTTGAGAAGGCTCCAAAAGGATAACCAACTTAACCGGGGCGTTTCGCACGAGCATAAAATCCGCCGACGCCAACGTGAAGCACAACGTCACGGCGATGGTCCCAAGGCGGATCGCGCCGAGGAAGTACTAGGGCAGGGGCCTAGGATCAGCGTTCAAGTTGAACGAAGCGCTGGCCAATTGCCGCAGGAAGGCAGGGCTCAGTTGGGAGGACACCGGGGTTTTTCTTGCCGGCATCCAGTCTTTGTGCCCGGTCGAGGACCTGACGGTGCAAACCCATCAGGTGGGCCGTGCATTGGCGGAGAAATACCAGCTATCGGTCAATGACGCGATGGTCGTGTCGGCCGAGTTGATCTCTGGGTGCACGACGTTGAGGGGTGAGGACATGCACGACGGATTGCTCATCTAGGGTCAGTTGCGCGTCGTCAATCCGTTTGTCTAACCAGCAAACCAAGACGCTCGGCCCGTTCCAACAGCATTTTCACCGAAGATGGCTGCCAACTTGTCCGTCCGCGTGGTGTGCGCTCACGCATCGATTCCAGCCGATCGCAGATCGCCACTAGCGTGATGTCCGGGTCCGCGCCCTTGATGGCAGCGACGATCGCGGGCAGGCGGTCGTCGGTTTCGCGACGTCCGGCGCGGCCCAGAACCTCGGCGGGCAGGAACCCGTCGCGCACATAGGCTTTCACGGCGCGCAGCAGGCGGCTTTGCGTCCAGCGGCGATCATGGGGCAGGGGGCCGTTGATGATCCGCAACATGTCTTCCCAAGCCATATCGGGCCGCAGGCGGCGCACATGGGGCACCCAATCCTGCGCGGTCTCGTTCAGCCGCTCCATGTAGCCGTCTTGCCGCGCCAGTCGCACCTTGCGTAGCGCCGCTGGATCGCGGGCGCGCAGGCCCGGGTTGCCGCCGACTCGGCCCTTAGTACGGGCGCTCGCCAGCCCCGCCTTGGTGCGTTCCCGGATCAGCGCGCGTTCGAACTCGGCCGCGGCGCCCAGAACCTGCAGCGTGAACTTGCCTTGTGGCGATGCCGTGTCGATGGGGTCCTGGAGAGAACGGAAGAAAGCCCCCTTGGCCTCCAGACGTTCGATCACCTCCAGCAAGTGCGACAGAGACCGTGCAAGCCGGTCGATCCGAACGACAACCAGCGTGTCGCCGCTCTGGACGCGTTCGAGCACGCGGGCAAGTACTGGCCGCGCACGATTGCCGCCTGAGGCGTGTTCTTCAAAGATCTCTACGCAACCCGCAGATTGAAGGGCCTCAGACTGGGGCAGGGGGGTCTGATCCTCTGTGGAAACTCGCGCGTAGCCTATCAAGGGCATCAAATCATGCTTTTTGCAGTTTTACATATCACTAATAAACGACCGTTTGCAAACGAACGCAAGCAAGTGTTTTCTCGTCGTGCTGGTGCACAATCCCTTGGTTTCCTTGCGCTGAGCGCAATCTGAGAGGTTCCGCCGGCGGTCGCGCGCGCATACTATATAAAGAGCATGGGCAATGGCCACAAAACCACTTGGGTAATGTGCATAATACTATTATTATGCACATATGAAGCCGCAAGCATCTACTTTTCTTGATGATTTCGACGACCCCCTCATCACTACCGAGGGGGATGAGGAGACTCACGAAGACGACCTCTGGTTCCTGCCGGGGCCGCTCGAAGAAGGACCGGATGATTTGCCTCCCGGGCCACGGGCGGAACCGCCTGATACCGCGGTCATCGACGATTGGGCAAAGGCAGAGGGGGCTCACGCTGCGCGGCTGGCAAAGGTGGCTGGACGCTTGGGTGCGCTGGATGACCGGTTGCTGCGTGGCCCGAATGGCTGGCGACACAGACTGGCACTGATCGAGGCGGCAGACCTCAGCTGGCTTGCAGGGGATCGGGTGAGTTCTGACCGCCTCGCTCTTTGGATGTCAATGCGATTGTCTGGCGCGCAGGATGATCCGGAAGCGCTGGCCCGAATTGGGTGGGCTGTTCGTCGCCTGACAGGTGGTCCCGGCCCGAAGATCGATCTTGCAGCGTTTCTTGACCGCCGCGATCCCGAGAACATCGAGGACGCCGCCGAGCGTTTCGAAGATCGCGCTGGCGGATGGCTAGCTGTGATGACGGCAGCTTCCGATCTGCACCCAATTACACGCGCCTGTATGGGGAATCACCTTTGGAGCATGGCGGGTCTCGGGCAACACGGCGGCCAGATCGAAGCGGCCGTCACAGCTGCCAGGATCGCGGCCAGCGACGGAAGCGGTGCCATCTTTGCACCGCTGGCCATGGGTGGGGTAGGGGGGCTGCGTGCCTCCGGCTTGCCGTTAGAGCGGTTGGACCGCTGGCTGGACGGCATGGACAGCGCCATTTTGACTGCAATGCGTCATCTGGATGGTATTGAAGAATGGGGCGTTCGCGCGAAGAGTGCGATGACGCAACTGTCGGGTCGTACACCTGTAGCATTGCGCAAAGTCCTCACGGAATGGCCTTTGACCTCGGCTCCTATGGCCGAGGCGTTGACCGGTGCGAGCCGGGCTGCTGTGCAACGCAATCTGGTCAGGCTGGAAGAAAGCGGCTTGATCCGTGAGATGACAGGGCAGGGGCGCTTTAGGATGTGGCAGATCGACATCTAGGTGCTTTGACAGACCCTGCGCCAACTAAGCCTTGTGGGAAAACAGCCATTCGTTCTGCGCGCAGAGAACGGCGGCAGAGAGCCCGAACTCCCTGATGCTGCATCAAGTAGGAATGTCGGCTTTCAGCCTCTCGCCCTAAAGCATCTGGCCCAGCTCGAAGTTGAAGGAGGGCTAGACAGAGTCCGTGCCCAGATGGTCATTCATGAACTTGGCGTCAATTCGATGGGCCTGTCGGTTGAGTGGACGAAAGGTAGAAAAACAGCTGCTCCAATTTGGGTGGCTTTTTCGGGAGTTAACCGAAAGCCGGTTCCGGCAGGTCTTCCACGTTTCCACGCTTCAAGATGCTCGTCACAGCAAAATGCCAACATGGACTGGCATTGCGTTTTAGCAGCACACCCGTTCACGTCCGATACTGCGGCCCAGATGACGGTAGCTTCGGGGTGCACGGTTTCTACTTCCAATCCATCCCGGTTGATTGAAACCTTGATCTGCCCTTCACACTCCGGACAGGAAGACTGAACAGTCGTCTCGTGGCCAGTCATCGCAGCGGTTCCTAATGCATCAATAGCACAAATAGCGTTGATGCGCCTGCCGCCCAGTGAAACTCGATGCTGCGTCGGGGTCGCGGAGAATGGATAGGCCGCTACAATCACATCGTCTTCAAAAAGGATCAGATCGCGTCGTTGCAAGCTCCGAAGTGATGATCTTAAATCCACCAAGGTTTGCCCAGTGGACATCTTGAGGTCGTTCAATGTTGGGGGCATCCCAGCCCTGACGAAACCGAGCAGCACAAGTCGGTGAATCGCAAGCTCTTGCGGAGTAATCCCATCCCACCGATCTGCCATCCGTTCCGCAGTCATTAACGCCTCAAGAGCCTCGGCAACATACCCATCAGACACCACCGACCAGTCGAGATAGCTGCTTCGTACCATGACCGCCTTCATCCCGCACAGCAGGACAGTTTGGCTACATCCTTATCAAATGTTTGTGCGGCCAGCTTCAGCCCCTCGACCGTTGTGAGATAGGGAAAGATCATTGCGCCCAGATCGTCGTAGGTCATTCCCATTTTGATAGCCATCGCTGCGGTCTGGATACTGTCTGCTCCTTCCGGGGCAATGATATGCGCGCCCAATAGCTGCTTAGTGTCCTTGTCCGCGATCAGTTTGATCAGACCGCGCGTGTCGCGGGCAGCCAACGCACGAGGCACGTGCTCCAGGCCCAAGACCGATGTGGCCACTTCATGACCAGCGGACTCGGCCTGCGCCTCGGTAAGGCCGACACTGGCGACCTGTGGATCAGAAAAGACAACAGCGGGCATGACGCTGTTGTCATAGCTGAGTGTGTTTCCATTCATCGCATTCTTGGCGGCGAGCTTCGCGCCATAGGCCGCCATATAGACAAACTGATCAGACCCAGTCACATCGCCTGTAGCATAAACCCCGTCTCGGGTACTGCGCATCTGCGGGTCGATGACAATTCCGCCACGCGCGTTGATGTCGATCCCAGCGACATCAAGCCCCAAAGAACCCGTGTTCGGGATGCGACCCGTCGCCAACAAGAGCTTCTCGGCTTCGATCCTGACCGCCACGCCGTTATGTGTCGCGTGCAACGTGACAACCTCGCCCGATTTTTCAAACCTGTCGTATGATAGCCCGTCCAGCACCTTGATGCCTTCATCGACAAAGGCTTTCGTTAGAGCTTCGCTGACCTCTGGTTCGGCTTCTGGAAGCAAGCCACGACGCGTGACAATGGTTACTTCGACACCTGCGCGGGCAAATATCTGAGCAATCTCAACGCCGATGTAGCCGCCACCCATCACCATGAGTGACTTGGGAAGTTCTGACTGTTCAAGTGCTGAGGTGCTGTCCAGCCAATCGACGTCTTCCACTCCGGGGATATCTGGCACAAGTGGCGAAGACCCCGTCGCGATGATGACTTTTGGCGCGCGAATGGTGCGATCTCCGACCTCTAGAGAGCCATCGCTTGCGAAACGCGCCTGGCCTTCGATGTAGCTCACGCCTTCATAGTTTGGCAGAACGTCAACGTATTTTGCTGCCCGCAGATCATCCACCAAGGCTTGCTTTTGGGCGACCAAGGCCGCCCAATCGGTCACTTTTGCGGTGGCTTCCACACCATCAAACCGGTCAGCGGTTTTGGCTGAATGCAGTGTTTCCACTGCGCGGATCATTGCCTTGGACGGGACGCAACCGACATTGACGCAAGTGCCGCCGATGGTTCCATATCCAATGAGCGCAACGCGCGCACCGCCTTCGGCTGCCGTGATCGCGGCAGAAAATCCAGCAGATCCAGCGCCAACAACGGCGAGGTCAAATGTATCGGCATCTGCCGAATTCGAAGAACAACAGTCGGACATGTTATTGGTCTTTCGGTATCAGGTTATCCGCGCACGGCGGATGAGAGCATAAATCGTGATCAGCGCGAACACAGCAAGAGCGGGCAATAGGACGTAATCGAGATAGCCAACTACGGCCGACAGCCCCACAATCCCGAAAAGCACAGCGAGAATTGGCGTGAAGCAACACAGCGCGGCTACCACCGTGCCAAAGATGCCCAGTTTAAGAAGTCTGTCGTTCACCTCGGTCGCCCTCTTTGAAATCGCGGTCTTGCCCGCGCAACCGCATGAAGGATCGTGCCGCCAGAAACGCGATTCCGCCAAGTGTTGCCAGGAGTGCGGTCAGCACATTAGCGCCAGATAGAAAACCAACGGTTCCGAAAAGCGCAGTTCCAACCAGAGCCACCTTTCCACCACAGCAGATGACGACAACCGGGGCAGTCACGATGAAGGCCAGCAAACCTCCTGTTGAGCTATCTTTCATTTGAAGCTCAGGAATTGCCGTCGTTAGAAACAAGCTCGGCTTCGTAGCCCGCAGCCGTTGACGCAAACGCTATATCTTCTGCATTGGCTATGGCGTCGTCAAAGACTACAACGGCCGTTCGAGTGTCTGCATCGGCGCTCACTTGTATAACACCTTCGACGCCGCTCATCGCCGATTCAACAATGAATGGGCAGCTGGCACAGGTCATACCCGGAACCGAGAATGTCACTGTTTGCTCAGCCGCAAAGACAGGAGCGGCGGCCATGAAGCCAATCAAGGCCAAAACTGGTGTGTAGAGTTTCATTATGGTTCCTTTCACAGACCAAGAAGAATGGGGGCGACGACCGGCGCAATCCAATTCCAGAATAACGCGATCACGATGAGAATGGTTGATGCCCAAAGTGCAGATTTGACCAGCCGATTGGGAAGCGGTCGGGCACAAGTCTCTCCATCCGCACAGGCTTTAGGTTTGCGGTAAACCATCCAGTAGCCGTAGCCGAGAAGCCCAAGTGTGATTGCTATGAAGATCGGCTTGTAAGGTTCAAGCGCCGTCAAATTGCCAATCCATGCGCCGGATACGCCAAGGCTGAACAAGATCAACGGAACAATGCAGCAGGTTGAGGCCGCAAGGGCTCCAAGAATGCCGCCCGCCGCAATCATGCGAGCCTTGCGGCTATCAGGGTCGTGTTTGTTCAGGTCAGCGTTTGTTGTGTCAGTCATTCAAGTGCTCGCAATTCAGGTTTCTTGGTGTAGCATGCGATCTGTAGGGGCTACAGATGCAAGGGGTTTCTTCAATGCCTGAGGTCACAAAAACGCGAGGCTACGCAATCGGTGAGATGTCCAGACGCACCGGTGTGAACATTGAAACGATCCGCTACTATGAGCGTATCAAACTGATGCCAAAACCGGATCGCACGTCGGGCGGCAACCGGCAGTACAACCATGATCAACTCAAGCGGCTGTCCTTCATCAAGACGTCGCGAGAGCTTGGGTTCAGCATTGATGAAATTCGCGAATTGCTGGAAATGGTTGACCGGCAAGACTTTACCTGTGGCGAGGTGCATGGATTGACCATCGGGCACTTGGCTTCTGTGCGTGAAAAGATCAAAGGGCTGCGCAAGTTGGAAAAGGCACTTGTGGGGATGGCAGCGGAGTGCAGCCAAGGTGACGTTCCCGACTGCCCTATCCTGGAGACGTTGTTCGAAGCGCGGTGAAAGATGAGTTCCATACCGTGAGCAACCAAGTTCGTAATATTGCGTACGACGCAAGCAGACATTGAAACACGACGGGCCAATTTCCGGTTCGTTTAAGGTTTTTCGATGCAGGCGCAAAATCTCAGAGGATGACTTCACCTGGATCAAAGCAACAATTCAAAAACCGCCCTATTGTTTGCTTAGTAGAAATGGAGGCAGTTATGGCCAACGCAGAATCAGGCGCACATGTCAGGTCTAAGATAACAGGTAGGGCCATATCGGTTTTTGGCGTGACCTTTTCTTTTCTGGCGATGCTGGTCAGCGGTGCGCTGTTGTATTTCGCACCGAAAGGAAAGATTTCCAACGCGATTGACTGGCAGGTGATGGGTGTGGACCGGCAAGGATGGGATGACATCCATATTGTCTTGGCCTCGCTGTTTGTCGGGTTTTCACTTTGGCATGCCGCGCTACATCTTCGAACCTTCCAAACGATGATCTTGGGCAACAGAATGTGCCCTCATGGGCATAGGCTTGAAGCCGTGATCGGTTTGGCAGTCGTGATTGTGCTGATCGTGTTGACGGTATTTGGGCTGCCACCGGCAAGTTGGCTTCTCGACCTGAATGAATTCTTTAAACATGAATTCTGGTCGAGTTGATCGCACATGAAACCCCCACAACGATTGCACGCTGCCGGGGTTTCGGTCGTTTCGTATTGCCGTTTAGTCGTCGTTTTTGTCGCCGTAATCGCTAGCCTTGTTGTCATCATCATCGCCCATGTCTGACATCTGGCGCAGCGGCTCACCGGTTGTGGCGTCCAGGTAGGCCTCGACTTCAAAGCCGTTGGCGTCGCGCATTTCGACCTCATAGAAACGGCCATCTTCGCGCTCGATTTCCAGAACCTGATAGCCCTGCGACTCCATCTTGGCGACGATTTCGCCCACGGGCATCCAGACGATGTTTGCAGGTGAAGCAGGTTGGACGGTGTCGGTCGCGGCGTTGACAGCAAAAGCTGTGGCAGTAGCGGCAATCAGGGTGGTAGCAAGAAGCATCTTTTTCATAGTGTTCTCCATTTGAAGTCGGGCGGGATTGCCCTGTTGATGCCCTCTTTTGTCATATGAACACTGATGCCGATCTGACGATGAGTGTCAGTGAACTGTCAGTGCAAAAACGTTAGGCTATGGGTATGAAACATGTTCTGATCATCCTGATGTGTGCCTTGACCACACCTGCAGTTGCGTCCGACGATCACGATGCGGCACGTGACGCGGTGCGTCAGCAACAGGTGATTCCGCTCGCTGAGATTATTCCGATCATTCTAAATGAATTCGACGCCCGATTGCTTGAGGCGGAATTCGAACGCGAACATGGCACCTATGTCTATGAGCTGGAGCTGATCACCAACTCGGGCCGCATGATCGAGGTCATGGTGGATGCAGCGACCGGCGCGATAATCGAGGTCGAACAGGAAGACTGGTACGAAGGGAACGATTGATGCGGCTTCTCGCGGTTGAAGATGATCCGGTCATCCGCAAGGATGTGAAGGCAGCTCTGCAAGCATCAGGCTTTCATGTGGAAACAGCCGAGGACGGCGAGGATGCGTGGTTCCTGGGCGATACCGAGGATTACGACCTTGTTGTTCTTGATCTGGGGCTGCCTGGCATGGACGGCCTCAGCGTCCTGAAACGCTGGCGTGCCAATGGCCGGGAAATGCCGGTTCTGGTGCTGACCGCGCGTGGTGCCTGGCATGAACGGGTCGAAGGGATCGAAGCCGGGGCTGACGACTATCTGCCCAAGCCCTTCCGCATGGAAGAACTGGTAGCAAGAGCGCGGGCATTGGTGCGCCGTTCTGTCGGTCAGGGCTCCCCGGTGCAGACCTTGGGTGATCTGGCCATTGATACGAACAGGATGGCCGTGTCGGTTCGTGGGGTTCCGGTTTCGGTGACCGCCTTGGAATATCGCCTGTTGTCTTACCTGATGCTGCAACGCGATCGCGTGGTTCCGCCAACCGAGCTTCTTGAGCATCTTTATGGCGACGATGATGCCCGCGAAGCCAATGCGCTCGAAGCCATCCTAACCCGGCTGCGCAAGAAGCTGGGCGCTGGAGTTGTCGGCACACGGCGCGGGTTCGGATATTTCCTTGAGGCGGCGGAGGGCCTTTGGTGAAGACAGGGTCGCTCCGCCTTCGGTTATTCGCGGCCTCGGCAATTTCCGTGTCCGTCGCACTGTTGCTTGCGTTCTGGGGCTTGGGGCAACTGTTTGCCTCACACGTGGAACGGCGGGCCATTGATGAGCTTTCGGTTCAGCTCGACCAAATACTCGCCGGGGTCGAGCGAGATGCAACGGGACAAATCAGGATCGGATCGGCCCCTGCAGATGCGCGGTTTATCACCCCCTTTGGTGGCCTTTACTGGCAGATCGAAGCAGAGGGCCAGCAGATGCGATCAAGATCGCTATGGGACTTTGCGTTGGACCTTCCGCCTGATCACCTGAAGGACGGGGCGGTTCATGTTCACGACCTTGCAGGCCCGGGCGACACGCAGCTGCTTGTTATGGAGCGTAGCGTTCAGCTCCCCGCGCGCCTTGGTGGCATTCCGCTACGTGCTGCGGTTGCCATGGATGCCGCCAAACTGGCGGAAAGCACCGCCGAATTTCGCGAAGACCTGTTGCCCTACACGCTTGTTCTGGCCCTCTTCTTTGTAACAGCCGGGGTTGTTCAGGTTGTTTTCGGTCTTCGCCCCCTGAACGCCGTCGAAAAGCGCCTTGCAAGGATAAGGACCGGCGAAGAGGATCGCGTGGGCGCTGATTTCCCATCCGAGATTCGCCCCCTGACAGGCGAGGTCGACGCCTTGCTGATTCAGCGCGAGAAAGACATCGAACAGGCGCGATATCGGGCGGGTGACCTGGCGCACGGGCTGAAGACGCCGCTGCAGGCGCTTCTGGGTGAAGCAGGTCGGGTGCGAGAGGCCGGATTGAATGACACCGCAGAGTCCATTGAGCATATCGCCGACAACATGCAAAGGCATGTCGATCGGGAACTCAACAGGGTTCGCATCGCCTCACGCGGTGCTGCCGCCAAAACCGACCTTGCCAGCGGGTTAGATCGGGTTGTCGCCGTTGTTCAGAAAGCCGACCCGACTAAAGGGCTGAATTGGGACGTGGATGCACCGGGCAACCTGATGGTCGCAGCCAGCACGGAGGATTTGTTTGAAATCCTGGGCGCAATTCTGGAGAATGCCTCCCGCCACGCGAAGAACAAGGTCACTATTGTCGCAAGGAAGCGTGCCGCTCAGGCGATTGTGAGTATTCTCGATGATGGACCCGGCATTCCCGTGGAAATGATTGAGACCCTCATGCACCGAGGTGGACGTGAGGATGAAAGCGGCACGGGCCTCGGGTTGGCAATTGCGCAAGAGTTGACCGAAACCCTGGGCGGGTCTCTGGAGCTCATTGCCCGCGAACCCGGATTGATGGTTCGGATAAAGCTGCCCCTGGCCACAACCTGACAATCTCCTGACAGCCCCCATCAGGCCAGCATCAGGGCGTCTCTGACAAACTGAAGCTGAGTTTGATGAGAGGCAGAATCGATGAGCGACATTCCCGCGCCGTTCGAAGGGCTGTTCGATGACAGACACCTCGTCTGGGACAGGTTCATTCGGGTGTTCCATTGGGGGTTGGCAACAAGTGTGACCACAGCCTTGGTGTCCGGTTTCCTGCTGGATGCCTCATGGATACGACTGCACCTGATGTCCGGTTCCTGTGCCGTTGCCCTTGTCTCGGCAAGGGTTGTCTGGGGGTTCACCGGTCCAACCTACGCCAGGTTTTCACAGTTTCTTCCGAGTGCCAGGCAGGTTGCCAATCACTTGAAGGCAGGTACATCCCATGCCCGCCACATCGGGCACAACCCGCTTGGGGCGCTGATGGTTTTTGCCCTGCTGATGCTGATCATCGGCTTGGGTCTTACCGGTGTCGCGGCTTTGGGCAGTGGGTTGAAGAGTGGGCCGCTCGCGGTCTTTTTGCCCGCCGCCCAGGGTTCGTTCTGGAACGAATTTCACGAACTGGCGGGGTTTGCCTTGCTGTGCCTTGTTGTCCTGCATGTCGCCGGTGTTATCATCGAAAGCAGGCGCAGCAAGGAAAACCTTGCCCGCGCGATGATCACTGGGCGCAAGGAGATACGCGACGGTGATCTGGTTGCGCCGCCGAAACCTGCGCACCTGATGCTTGCGGTGCTTTCGTTTTCTGGATTGGTGATTGGAGCCGTCGTCACAATCAACGGTTTGTCACAACAACCCCTGACCCTTCCGCCAGTTGGGCCGATAGCACAAGTCTATGGCGACGAATGCACCGACTGCCACATGGCCTTTCACCCATCCACACGCCCTGCCGCGTCCTGGCAACTCATGATGAACGGGCTGAGTGATCATTTCGGAGAGGATGCCAGCCTGCCGGAAGACGCCCGCAACGAAATTGCGGATTGGCTGGGTAAACATGCGGCAGCTTCGACGGACAGCAAACCGGCAATGCTATGGGCAGATTTGCAGGAAACGACCCCAGTCGCCTTGCCTGACACCAAGATGTGGCAAAACCTTCACGCCTCGATTGACGAGGACACGTTCAAGCACCGGACCATCTACAGCCGCTCGAATTGCATCGCTTGCCACAAGGATGGCGAAACCGGCTGGTTCAGCCCGTTCCAGATTTCCATTCCCAAGGAGCCCTCCCAATGAAACACGTACTGATCCTAACAGCTGTATTGCTGGCGCACCCGGCGCTGGCGCAGGACACCTCGCCACAGGCCCTGATTGACCAATACAGCAACGAGGCAGGCGCAGCACCGTCGCCGGAAAATGGACAGGCCCTGTTCATGGCCACGCATTCCGGCGGCAAACCCGACACGCCGTCCTGCACGACCTGCCATACGGCTGACCCCACGAAGGGCGGTCAGGCCCGCACCGGCAAGCCGATTGATCCGCTTGCCCCCGGCGTGAACAGCGAACGCTTCACCGACACGAAATTCGTCGAGAAGTGGTTCGGACGTAATTGCAACTCGGTACTTGGGCGCGACTGCAGCGCGCAGGAAAAAGCCGACATTATCTCCTGGCTCATGAGCCTCTGAAGAAAGGATCCTCCTATGAAACACACACTTCCAATCGCCGCATTGGCGTTTGTCGCGGCACCGGTATTCGCCAGCGAAGGCGAATACATGCAGCCTGTCACCCATGCCGCCACCAAGGCCGAATGCAGCGAATGCCACATGGCCTACCCGGCCGGGTTCCTGCCACAGCGGTCCTGGACGATGATCATGACCACGCTGGAGGACCACTTTGGCGAAAACGCCATGCTGGATGAAGCCTCCCGCGCCGAAATCGAGGCCTACCTGGTTCAGAATGCTGCCGATGCAGGTGGGCGGTCCTCGGAGTTGTTGTACCGGGTGGCGCCAGACGACACACCGCTGCGGATTTCCGAAATGCCCTGGTTCCGCTCCGAGCACGATGGCGAAGTCTCTTCCCGCAGGCTTAAGAAGGCCGGGTCCATGGCGAACTGTGCCGCATGTCATCGCGGTGCCGACCGAGGAATCTTCGAGGACTGAGTGACACGCCGAAGGTGCATGGTGCATCTTCGGCGCAAATTGCTCTCGCGGGCTACTCAGTTTGCAGTTAGCAAGGGGGCGAACTCTGTAAGAGGATCACGTGTCGCGCAAATTTGCCCTCTGGTCGATCCCGGTGGCCCTGCTGGTCTTCCTACTCAAGCTTTTGGCGTGGAAGATGACCGGCTCGGTCGCCTTGTTGTCGGATGCGCTTGAAAGCACCGTCAACGTCATCGCGGCGGGCCTAGCCTACTATGCTGTGCGCCTGGCGGACAAACCTGCCGACAGCCGCCATCCATACGGCCACACCAAGGCCGAATACCTATCCGCAGTTGCGGAAGGCGTCATGATCCTGATCGCCGCGCTTTTGGTCATTCGAGAAGCTGTTGCAGCTCTGCCCAATCCTCATATCGAAGACGCCCCTATGCTGGGGATCGGGGTCAATGTAATTGCTGCGATCATCAACGGGCTGTGGGCCTATGCCCTGTTGCGCGTCGGAAGGCGAAACCGCTCGCCTGCTCTTCAGGCGAGCGCCCGCCACATCTTTACCGATGTTCTGACTTCCGCCGGGGTTGTGGTCGGGGTGATTTTGGCTTTGGCAACCGGATGGCTGATCCTCGACCCGATCCTCGCCATCCTCGTCGCGCTCAACATCCTGCGCGAAGGCTGGCACGTGATTTCGGAAAGCGTTGATGGTCTGATGGACGCCAGCATAGACAGCGACACACGAGCGGAGGTTAAGCGCATTATCGAACAGGAAATGGACGGCGCAATTCAGTTTCATGATCTGAGGGCGCGGTCATCCGGCGCCGTTTTGTTCGCAGAGTTTCATTTGGTCGTCGGACGCGACATGGCTGTCGGGGACGCACATGACATATGCGACAGGATCGAAAAGGCGCTGGAAGCCCATTTCCCGGGGTCTTCGTTCACGATCCACCTTGAGCCGGACACCGAACTCAAAAAGTGAACCTGTGTATCGGTGAAGAAGGTTCTTACCACGCCGTGGTTTTCAGTGCGGGTTTTGGGATGGCGTTTCGGCACCGGAAATTCCGGTTGTGAAGCGAGAACAACCGAGCCGATGGCCGTCACTTGCATAAGCCCAGGTATCGTTGAGTGACAGGACAGGTAGGCATACAATTGACCCGTCTAGCTCGGAGATTAACATGTCAGCAAAGCAAGGCGATGAAGAGGCAACTCAATCAATATCCCATGGCCAGTGGGCCAGATTGGGTGTGGTTTATCTTCTGATCCCGCTGATCCTGTTGATTTGTGGCGGGGACCCTGGTTGGTGGCAGGCATGGCTTTACGCCCCTCTGATCATAGTCGCTGGATTAGGAGGGCGCATTTGGGCGGAACACCGACACCCGGGATTGACGGCTGAACGGCAAGATACTGAAATCATTCAGAGCGCCAAACCCTGGGACAAAGTGCTCGCTCCACTGATGGCATTGAGTATCGGATACCCTGCGGTCATCGTGGCGGGGCTGGATCACCGCTATGGTTGGTCTCCCGAAATCCCGCTTTGGCTCGTTGGTATTGGCTTCCTCATAATATCGGCCGGATACGCATTTGCGGCATGGGCCTTTGCGGAGAACCGCTTTTTCTACAGCGTCGTGCGCATAGGAACAGATCAAGGGCATGTGGTGTGCGACAGCGGTCCGTACCGATTTGTGCGGCATCCGGGTTATGCCGGAAACATCTATGCCCTGTTCGGTATCGTTCTTGCTCTTGGTTCGGTGTGGACCCTGATTCCTGTTGTGGCCGCAACTGCCATCTCGGCCCTCAGAACTACATTGGAAGATCGGACCTTGCAGGAAGAGTTGCCGGGTTATCGAGACTATGCGCGTCGTGTGCGCTACAGGCTGGTTCCCGGGCTATATTGAGAAACCTGGAAGGTGGGTGGTCCGGTTCGTGCCGTTAGCGCTGGCTGCAGGGGATCGACCCAAGGACGAGATAGTCCCACTACCCAGTATTAGCTTAAGCGTGGGCTGAAGGCGAAAAGACGATCCACCGCTTTGTTTCGCCTTCAGCCCACGCCACGTCGCACAGCTTCGACTCGGCGGTTTATTCCGCCAATCAGATGCCGATAGACCCACATTCGGAAGCCATCCGGTCGGTTTCGGTAGTTCTCACTGTCATAATAAAACGACGGATCATCCCACGTGCCATGGTCATCGGTCACCGCTGCCATCTGTTGATAAACCTCATGATCAAGGTTCAGATCGGCACCGGCCTCGCCATCCTCCAGCGCCACCGAATAGCCCACCGTCCAGCCTAGTTGCTTAATCTTGGCCTTGGCCGCATCGAATAGCGTCTTGTCGTTGATGAATGTGTCGACCCGCCGCCATTGGCCCTCGATTTCCACCTCGATCCACGAATGAGAGATTTCCTTCGGCATCAGCCAATAGGCGAGGCCCCTGAAGAAACCCTTCTGGATATCCTTGGTGATCAACGAGAAATGGATACGCGACGGTATCTCCGCCGCCTTACACAGGGCAAGCAAAAGCGTCGCCTTGGTGTTGCACTGCCCGTATCCCAGCCGGATCGTTTCCGACGCCTTCACGAAGTCGCCGTTTACCGGAAACCCAAATCGGATTTCGTCGCGCACAAAATGGAAGATCCGGTCGAGCTTTCCGCGAGGCGTTGTCTCGGATCGGGTCAATTTGGTCGCTAGCATTTTGACGACCTGATTGTCGTAGTCAGCAAGTTTATCCATCACCGCTAATTATCGGATTCCGGTGTCGTTCGCGTTGACGCAAATCAAGGCTCCCTTTCTGCTTCAGACCGTAATTGATCAAGGGCAACACATAGAACTGGCAGCCGTGTTCAACAGCGGCTTTCTGCACTAGCCCGCCTTTGGAACGATCCGCAGCATTAATCACTAATGGGATGTACCGGCTGCTTCACCCAGCAGGTTAGGTTTGGCCTATTTCTGCAACAGGAGAAGTAGCATGGCGAAGAATGAGTTTGATGAGCTGATGTCGGTTGGCGTCGATATTGGCAAGGATGTGTTTCACTTGGTTGGCTTTGATCATGATGGCCAGCTGGTGTTGCGCAAAAAGGTCAAACGACTGGCACTGGTTGCCACGTTCGAGAGATTGCCGCGCTGCATTGTCGGCATGGAAGCCTGCCTGAGCGCGCACTTTGTCAGCCGGGCTCTGCGCGAGCTGGGCTTTGAGCCCCGGATCATTCCGGCGATTTACGTCAAGCCGTTCAACAAAGGGCAAAAGAACGATTACAACGATGCCGAGGCGATTGCGGAAGCAGCCCTGCGCCCCAACCTCAAGACGGTATCGGAGAAGACGCAAGACCAGCTTGATCTGCAAGCCCTACATCGCGTCAGGGCGCGTCTGGTGTCACGCCGGACGGCAACGATGAACCAGATCCGCGCCTTTCTGATTGAACAGGGCATCACAGTCAGGCGGAGTGTGGCGGCGCTGCGTACTTCACTTCCTGCCATTTTGGAGAACCGCAGTGATGAGCTGTCCCTGCGCATGCGCAGGCTGATCACGGGCCTTCAGCACGATTGGATATGGCTGGATGAACGGATCAAGATGATCACTTCAGAAATCAAGGCCGTCAGCGAAACAGAGGAAAGCTGCCGGCGCCTGATGACCATTCCCGGCATTGGCCCCCTGATCTCGACGGCAATGGTTGCCGCCATCGGCAAAGGCGAAGCTTATGACCGTGGGCGCGACTTTGCAGCCTGGCTTGGTCTGGTGCCACGACAACACAGCACAGGCGGGCGCACGGTTCTCGGACGGATTACAAAGCGCGGCAGCCGATATTTGCGCATGCTCTTTGTGCAGGCCGCGCAAGTCATCATGATGCGGCCAAAGAACTGGCCCAAGTTCAGTTTTGGCGCCTGGCTGGAGGCGGCGTCAACGCGCATGTCGCATAACAAGCTCGGCGTTGCGCTGGCCAACAAGCTGGCCCGGATCGCCTGGAGTGTTCTGAACTCCGGCAAAGATTTTGATTGGAAGGAAAGAGAGACAGTGACTGCCATCTGATCGGACCACAGTCGCAATGATGTTCGTAAACCTCAACTGCATGGAACGGAAAAAAGACGCACCCAAAGTCTGAGAGCCCAAATGGTCACAATAGATCAGGTCACTAATGAGACAGCGGCGCGTGCGCACTCCCAACAGGGCCACGGCAACCAACAAGCCGATACACAGGCCGGATACATATCAGCGACTTCCTGAGAACGTGCAATTGAACACTTGCGAACAGCAGCCGGTACATACATTGGGCTCTTCCAGTGATTTCGCCGCGATCCGCTCGAAGGTCGGCTTATGATACGATTCCGCCCCCAACCGGAATCGACCCCAGACAGTCGTTCGATCAACATTTGGCGCACGGTTCCAAAGCGCTTCGCCTCCTGGCAGCCTAACCAAATCTTAACCAACAGCGAACCGCGCTGAAATCTTGCGGAATTACTCTGTCTGCATCCGGCTGCTGTCTGGAATGGGCACCAGCGGGGAGGAAACATCGAATCCAACCAGACAAAGGATGATTAGGATGAACAAGTTTGCTAAAATCACCGCAGCGACGGCTTTCGCGGTGCTGTCGGCGGGCCCGGCATTGGCCGTGGATGAACACTACATCGCCGGCGATGCGGTCGTGGGAGGCTATGACGTGGTCGCCTATCATACAGTCGGCGCACCGACGGTGGGATCGGCGGACTACTCCGCGACCTATCAGGGCGCGACGTGGTATTTCTCATCGGCTGAAAACCTCGAGATGTTCAACGCCGACCCAGCGAAATTTGCCCCAGCCTACGGCGGCTGGTGCTCGGCCGGAGCAAGCAAGGGCAAAAAGGTGCCCACGCAACCTGACCTTTTCGCCATCGTCGACGGTCAGCTCTATCTCAACAGCAGCCCGGGAGCCCACAACAACCTGTTCCTGGCGGACACGGAAAATGTGATCCGCAAGGGCGAGGGCAACTGGAAGCAAATCTTCGCAACGCCAGCCGGCGACCTGTAGTCAAGGCTGCACCCCGCCGACCGCCCCGGTTTCCAGGGGCGGCGGCTCTCGCTGCGGAACCTTGGCGGCGCGCTTTGCGGATCACTGGATTGTCAGTCCGTGTGATCCGTCATCGCGCTTAAGGTGAGACACTCATTCTTTCGCGGAGTCCGTATCATCGAACCCATAGCATCCACCCTGGTGGTCGAGGATGACATCAACATCCTCAACCTGCTGAGCGCCTATCTCGAAAGCGCCGGGCACTGCGTTGTGACCGCCAGCACCGGCTGTGCAGGGCTGGAATTGGCGACAGGCGCTGACTTTGACATGTGTATTCTTGACGTCATGTTGCCGGGCATTTCGGGCACCGACATAGCCGCCGCCATGCGCGCCGTCGGTGACCAGACACCTGTTCTGTTTCTGACCGCGTTGGGGAACGAAGCCGACATATTGCGCGGGTTCTCGGTGGGTGCCGATGACTACATCGTCAAGCCGTTCTCCCCCCGGGAACTTTTGGTGCGGGTAGAGGCGATCTTGCGACGCAGTTCACTCCCAAGGCTGGAGCAGGGCAACCAGATCATTGCGGGTCCGATCCGGCTTGATGAGGCCCAGCCGACCTGCAATGTCAATGGAGCAACCATCGATCTGACCCCGCATGAATACCGAATTTTGCGGCGCCTACTTGGCCGTCCGAACCGGGTGTTCGAACGCGGCTCGCTGATTGCCGCCATTTACGGCAACGAGGATGCCGTCAGCCCCAAGGCAATTGATGTGCATGTCCACCACCTGCGCGCCAAGCTTGGGCAGGACGCTGGCGCCATGATCCAGACCGTTCGCGGGTTCGGGTACAAGTTCTCGCCGCAGGGCAGCTTACAGATGGCAAGCACCTGTGTTTGAACGATTGCAAAGACTGCCGTGGCTGACCTTGCAGATCATCGCGGCCAATGCGGCGGTGATCCTGGCCCTCGCCGCAGCTTGGTATCTAGCATTCATGCGCCAAAGCAGCGTCTATTCTGAACGGTTGATGTCGACATTCAATATCGAGCCGGGTCGCTTGCACGCAATGTATGTCGACGATGTCGAACGCCAGCTTTGGGCAAGCGTCATCATTGGATTGCTGGCAGCAATTCTTGCCTCGGTCGGGCTGGCATTCCTGATTGTGCGCCCGTTGCGGTCGCTGGCTCGGGCGACGGAACGTCTGCGCCACGGCGATTATGGTGTCCGGTCGGCCATCGAGGGGGGCGAGGTTGGCCATTTGGCCGAGAACTTCAACGCACTTGCCGCTGCGCTTGAACAAGAGGATCAACGCCGCGCCCAATACCTGGCGGATCTCAGCCACGAGTTGCGCACCCCGATCACCAGCCTTCGCGGCTACACTGAAGGGTTGGAGGATGGCGTATTTCAGGCCGATGAAGCGTTCTTCAAACTGATGGCGAGCGAACTTAGCCACCTTTCTGCGTTGACCCAATCAATCGAAGCGATGCAACTGCAACACCCTGCCAATGACGACTTGAAACCCTGCAGCGGCATAACGGTCGGCGAGTGCGTAAGCGATGCAAAGATCCGTTGGGATGCAAGGTTTCAGAAACGCGGCCTAAAGTTGGATCTGGATGTTTCTTCCACCCTGTCGGGGCAGAGGTTCGCAGTGTCGGAGAATAACTTGCGGCAGATCGCAGACAACCTTTTGTCCAACATGGTGCGATACGCCTCGGACAGCAAATCGTGCCGAATTAGCGTAGCCAAAAGCTTTGGCGAGAATGTTGCCAGACTGAAATTCAGCAATGACGCCCCCGACGTCAACCACGCTGCGCTGCCGTTCTTGTTCGACCGTTTTTATCGTGTGTCCGACAGCCGCACTCGTACCCAGCAGGATCATTCTAGCGGGCTGGGCCTGTCCATTGTCAAACAGCTTTGCCTGTCCAATCGGGGCAATGTCGACGCAACGCTGAACGGCCAGCGCTTAGAAATCGCGGTTCATTTGCCGTTGAAGTAAGCGGCTTAAACTTCACGACAGGCCGCTGGTAGAGGATTGCGTGCGTTGTCGTGGCGCTGCCGTGTAAAACTTGTCCCTAAGGCGTCCTTTTGATGGTCACAGATCAATAGACCACCACATGCCGGGACTAAACACCTAGTTGGCCACATAATCTTTGATCACTCCAATCATTAAGAATTCGATGGGCTTCTTCGAAGGTAAATCCCTAGTTTTTAGCAAGCGGACATTTAGAAAGTTGAGGCCAAAGGCAGGAAAATCCGCTCCTTGCCATTTCATCCAGAGCGCAACGAAGGTTTAAAAATCAAAGACCTGACGTTCACACAGTGCGCGGCTAGTGGCAGCAGAGAGCCCACACCCACTGAACCTCTGCATCGCGTGACGGTCTGCTTCGTCAAATCTGAAGGGTGATCACAGGAACCTTCTTACCCGCGCGAAATAGCCTTCGAATTACGAGCAATATTGATCCTTGGAACTCGATCCCCGAAAGCGGCATCTATATGCGCGTGACCGTTATCATGTGGCTCTGGGTGTCTCTTCGTGTGGGTGATTTGGCAAAGCCCGCCCTGGAATGCGCGGAACACGCCCGGATCGAATGCGGCTAACCCGAGCGTTCATCCAGTGACGGATGACGTTTCGGTACAAAAGGTCTTGTATGGTGCTGAACGATTGCCGGTGCGTGCGATAGAAGGTGTCGGGTGAGTCGAATAGTCCAAAATCCTGCGCAATGCCCGTCTTCTGGATGTATGTGTCACCGCAAGCCCATTCGACGGGGGGGTCGCTTAGGCAGTCGGTGCCTGCTCCATACCCGCACAGACTGGATGTGTCAGAAAATGTGGTTTGGAGCGCCGAAAGAAATTGGGCGTCCAGAATGAACCCTTCGAGATTCACCCAACCATTCTCCGTTTCCACCTCGACCCAGGAATGGATGATTTCTTCGGGGGCAATGGGATAGACCAGTTCTGGCACAACACCACGCTGCAATGCCTTGTGGATGGTGAAGCCGTGGAGGCGGCACCGAACCCCGACACTGCGTAAAAGCGCCATCAAGAGAGTGCCCTTGGTGTTGCATTGGCCGAAGCCATCGGCCAGCACTTCAGAGGCGGAGATGTCATCGG
>PDWI01000594.1_pt1 | contig 59025 bp, 41 predicted proteins | sample 1430891 | NCBI WGS metagenome assembly PDWI01 (sample SAMN01162508, study PRJNA174530) | Oral metagenome, whole genome shotgun sequencing project. | biome: Marine environment; feature: Marine mammal; material: Swab sample of the gingival sulcus; isolation source: swab sample of gingival sulcus... | reverse complement strand
CATAAAGCCGTTGGCTCCGTAAAGAAGCGACTTAGCATCATATCCGATAAGATTGAGATAGGCCGTTACAAAGGCACTGTGTTGTCCTGTAAAGCAATAAGGTACCACGGTCTTGTTGGTGGGGAGTGTGTTCAAGAAGGTTGCACGTCCCAGCGATTTCTTGGGTTGGTACTGGATAGCTCCGGGAATGTGTCCCTTGCTGTAAAGCGCCTCAGGCCAGTAGTTTATGATGTAATAGTTGGCTCCATTGGTGAAAAGCGCTTCATTTTTAACGGTATATTTCTTGAATCCATCGTTGAGCATCTTGATGGCTCTTTCGCGCAAAATGGCATAGCCATCGGTTTTGGTGGTAAGTACTTTGGGGTAAGCACCTGCCGTAGCCTTGGGATTCGCCGTGGTCTCTAGCTTGGAGGCATACGTGTTGGCGATGTTCTTTAACCACTTGGTCTTGGCAAAAGTCTTATCCCAGGAACTCATTCCCCATTTCATGTCGTACACATTGTCGTAGCCCAACATCCTGAGTGTGGCGGTGGCAAAACCGGCAGACTGGCCAGTGTAGCATACCAATACAATTTTTGGAAAGCTTGATGGATCAATGTCATTTTCAAAATAATTGATCAACTCCGACATTTTGATGTTTTTTGCTCCTTCGATGTGCCCCTTTAAGAAATCCTTGTGTTTGCGAATATCAAGGACCAGATATTGAGATAGGTTCTCATGAACCTCTTCGGGCTTGATCATTGTGGGGACAATCTTGTTGTTGATAAGATCTCCGGAATTTTCAATGTAGCTGATCAATGCATTAAATTGATCCACTTTTTGCTGTTCCGTGTTGGTGTTGGTACTTTTTTCCGCTTTCTTCGGTTGGTTTCCGCCACAACTGCCAAGTGTGAGGGATGCAGCTAATAATACGCTTAGTAATAGCCAGCTGAAATGTTTCATAATTGTGTTCTTTTTTGTTAGTATGATACGCTCTTTCTGTTTGCCTTGTTATGTACCTATCCCGTTCATACGGTAGTCGCCGTATGAGGAGTTTTTAACATGCTTGTTGAGAGATAAAACCCTAAGAGGGGTGATTATGTTCAACAGCCTCCTTCAACTGCGGTTGTTTTTTTTGCTTTAGGTACTGTGGATGGTCTGGATGTGGATGCGTTGTGTGATGAAAAGTATTTTTTATAATCGTATCGTGCTTTCTCTTCGAAATAACGGTTATACTTTGGGTGATAGTTTTTGAGGATGTTTTTTCGAGCAAAGGGATATCCTCCTGCCAGTATGGAGGTTTTTTCTATTCCCGCATAGTTGAGTGTAATCCAAGCTTGAACAGCCTTTTGCTCGTTCTCTGCAACCAATACTACCGGTTTGTCAGCATCGTTGATTTGTGCAAGTGCTTCCTTCTCCAAAATGCGATCCAAGGGGATGTTAATGGCATCCTTGAAGTGGTTAATGTCAAATTTGTCCGGATGTCGAAGATCCACGAAGAGTACTTCCGGCACCTCTCTGGTCACCTCTTCGTGCAACTGTTGTAAGGTGAAATAGTAATCTTTTGATAGGTCTACAACGCCTGTAACACGCATGGGAGGAGCTTGCTTTGTTGATCCTGAGGTGGCTACAAACCCTACCAGGATGAGAAGGAGGGCTACGAGCGCAACAATACTGATTTTATTTATGGTCATAAGTCTCTTTTTTTTAAGATTAACATCCTCCTTCTACCGGAGCAGCACTGGGAGCTTTGGGAACAACGGGTCTCTTTTGACCCGAAGACTTTGCCCCTTGGAAATACTCTTTGGCATGAGCCCTGAAGCGTTGTGTGTCTGCCGTCAATTTTTGAATGGGGCCATCCGGGAACTTGGTGTCATGAGCCTCCTCAAAGATCAACGCAAAAAACTCATTGAGCCCCCCTTGTAATATACGGACATTATTAATTCCGGCTTGATGGAGAAGGACGAGAGCGTCTTCTGTAATGATTCCGCTGTTTGAATAGAGGATTACCTCTTTTTTATCCTTAAAATAGTCCTTCCATTGAGGATCTGTAAGCTCTTCTAACGGGATATTTAGTGCGCCGGGAAGGGCGAAGTTTTCATACTCTTCCCTCGAGCGGATATCCACCAAAGAAGGCGTTAACTCATGGTGCATTAAGTTCAAGGCCAATTCGTCTGTATGGATAAACCGATCTTGGTCACTAAGGAGTTGTTGTACCTCCTCTGCAGCGGCAAGAGAGCCCCTGTTATCCTCTCTATTGGGGAGAAATAGGATGATGGTAGCAATAATCACCATGGCCGTTGTGGCGAAGGCATACCGCTTGGAGGAGTAGGCTTGGGGGGGCACATGATTCACCTTGTTCTCAATACGACGGGTGACATAGAAAGCCGTTAACGCAATAAGGATAAGCATAAAGACGAAAAGACCCCGTGATATCCCTAAGGTGTGGTAAATTTTGATGGCTCCCAAGGGGTTGGCGGTATGGATCGGCTTGAAAATAGGATACATCTCCGCAAAAAGAAATACTCCTATAAGGATTCCTCCAATAAAAAATAGAGCGTCGATTTTTCCGGTAGCAGCCCCCACCAGACTTGTGCCCGGGCAGAAGCCTCCGATGACAAAGCCAACTCCCATGATGATACCTCCCACAATGATGCTCTTCACAAAAGTGGGGTTGACATATACCATGTCGAGGTTGATGAGGCCGAAGTGGTGTAAAAAGATTAGACCTGATATGGCTGTGATAGCTGCCGTAAAGAACACGCGTAACACCACAAAATCATATCCGTAAAATACGCCTGCCAATTTTCGGGAGTTGCCAAATCCGGCCTTTTCCAACACGATGCCAAAGGCGATTCCCAAAGCAATCGCAATGATAAAGTTAAATTCGCTGCTTATAAGGTTATATGGTACTAATGGTCCCATAGGTGATGTGATGTTAAAAGGTTATACCCAGAATTTTTTTAGTGCCCATGCAACGAGATACCCCGTTCCAAAGATGGAGATCATGGAGAGGAATCCGGCCGTGGAGAGTACTGCCATGCCACTCAGCGCTGCACCGGAAGTACAGCCCCGTCCAAATTGGGCGCCGACCCCGAAGAGGATGCCCCCTAAAACAGCCATCATTAGCCGTGTCCTGTTTTTGATGCGAGGCCCCTTCTCAATGGAAAAGCCTGCTCTACCGGAAGCAATACCGGAAAAGTTGGCTCCGATGATCACCCCTAAGGCAAGGAAGACAAGCCAAGAGATCATTGGATGCTTCCCCTCTCCGGTGTATTTACTGTAGAAGGAGGATGCTTCCGTATGGGATGGCGCAACCTTATCAACCGTTGCAACCACTACACTCTTCATGGCCCCACTGGCTCCCAGCCCTCTCCCCGAGAGATAAAACGCAGCCAAAAGAACCAGTCCTAAAAGGATTCCTGCCAGGTATGGATTCATGTAATTGTTCTTCTTTTCCATGTCTCGAATCTATTGGGGGTTAATGTTGTATCTCTTTCTTCTCTTTTTTCTTATGGTCCTCTGCTTCATGAGCTTCCTCTTCCTCTAAGTCCTCCCAACCGGTAATCATGGCTTTTAGGTTAGAGCCGGGGGTGCTCCCCGTGGAGATCAGGTAGAGGTGTATAATCACAAAGGCCACCACAAGGAAAGCTCCTGCCGTGTGAATAACGGCAATGGTTTCCAGCTCAATGCCTCCAATGGAGAAGGAAGCAATACGGCTTCCCTGAGGGAAACGGTAGAACATATAGAGCAGTCCTGACAGAACCATGGCCGGTAGAATCACCACCTTAAGACCCAAATAAACGATGCGTTGCAAGGGGTTGAGCTTGCTGGTGATTGTTTTATGCGTGGGGTGGGGGGCATTGCGGAAAATCCCAAATAGATAGTATAAAACCTGTTCCCAAAGTTTCTTGGTCGTGGGAACATAGTTCTTCCACTGTCCCGTAACAATGTGCCAAAAGATAGCTGTGATGATAAGCCCAATCAGTAGCCATCCCGCTGTGTTGTGCCACCTTACCGCAGTGTCGTATCCAAAAAGATGAAAGGTTGAATGAATTTCGAAACCGGTGACGATAAGGAGAAAGATTAAGGCCGCTTGTGCCCAGTGCCAAAACCTTTCAAATTGATAATAGAGGTATATTTTCTTTTTATGTTTGGATTCCATGGATATCGATGTTAGGGGTTAGTGTTTGCCTGAGAAGAAAATGCGTAGTCCGCCGTGAATAAGCACGCCCAGTAAACTCATGATGATAAGGAGAAGTCCGCCCTTCTCTACCGTTGCATTGTAGTTGCGCCCCGGCATGTAAAAGCCTTCCAGTTTCTCCAGGCGACCGTCGCCGCGAGTATGACACTCTTTACAGGTGACGGCACTCTCTTTGGGCGCTACCATATGGCTGAGCAGGAGCGTCATCTCCGTATCCACAAAGTCGTAGGTACCACTCCATGGCATGTTCGTGGCTTTTGTCCCCTCTTCAATGGCTCTTACATAATCAAAGTCTTTCCAAAGTCCACCCTTTCCTTTCTCCTTATCCCACAGTTTTACCTGAATGATATGTTTTAATACCGGATCCCATGCCTGGCGGCCCCGGTGAATCTTTACGGGCCATATTTGAGCCTCATCCTCTGCATATTCCCCGTAGAGGGTGTTGATTTGTACCGGAATATCCGTGGAATCAATCTTGTCAGGGAGTAGAAGGTGATCAGCGGTTCCGTTAAACCAGACATAATCCGGAACAAGGTCATGCCCCCAGGTGAAATTCCCTTTGATGGAGAGATAACTGTGATTTCCCCTCTCATCATCGAGGGAGAAAGGATTGCCATTTTCATCTAGCTTGGTGGCCGTAGACCAATCCCAGGATGTTTTCGTATCATTACCCTTGGCATAGGTAGGGATGTGACAGGCCTGACAGCTAACCTTTACGGTGTGTTCATTGATTACGTAATCCTCGTGGGGTTGTTGGGAGTGACATTGCGTACAGGTTGCCCGGTCTCTATTCATGGAGGATACTCCGTAGTACTTTCCCTTTATCTGGTGTTTATCCGCTCGATGACACTCTACGCAAGCTAAATCTGCCCCCTCAGCAGACATATGGATATCCACCTCCCTGGAACACTCAAGAAGCACGTTGCCGAGTGCTCCGTTTTTGACGTTGTTTCCTCCGGCACTATAAAAGTGGCATACACCGCAGTTCTCCCGCTTGGGAAGCCCTACGCTTTGTGCTGCGAAGGAGAGATCTACTGAAGGATGTGGGTAACCTGCCATCCCCTTTCCTTTTCGGTAGGTGCCTGAATTGTCGTGGCAGACCAAACAGTCAATGTTTAACTCATTTTTAAAATCAAAGGTCTGAGGATCCTCGTAGCCGTAACCAATGTGGCAACGAGTACAAGTTGCCCATGATCCCCCTATCCCGGTGCAAAAGTTGTTGATGAGATCATTCTTTCCGTGAGAACCAATCCCCCGTTTTTTGGAGTAGGTTTCACGTTCCCATTTCCAGTGGGCAGTGGCCATGATCTCTTTCCCCCTCTCTGTGTGGCAGGATAAACAAGCCGCCGTTAACTCATGGGCATTGGTGAATTTTTGTTGTAAAATCTCAAATTTACGGTGATCAACAGATGATTTCTGCATCATAGGATCCTTTTTCCTTGGCGTGTAAAAAGTGGCCTCTTCCTGTGCCTGTAAGCCTCCCCATAAAAATCCTAAAAACAGAATGAGTAATACGCGTCCCTTCATTACGTTCTTTTTTCAAGATGATTTTTCAAGGGATAAATGTATGAATTTATATCTATGTAGTTAGATATGTAATGTTAATTTATATTTATTCTAAATAGTGTCTGTCCATAAAGTCAGCGTTTTGAAAAGAGGTTGCATAGAAAGTTCGAATTCGAGGCTTGCGAAGGCGGAAATAGGGCGTTTTACTGAGGTAAATGACCATTTGGAAGAGAAGTATAACGAAGAAGTCGGACTTTATAGACGGACTCTAAACAGTGCTTAAAGGAGAGTGTGAGAGAGGGGAGAAAAATCATTAAAAATCACGATTTTAAAATGTTGAAGTAGGGGGGCATGCAAATTGCCATATTTGGTTATGCCAAGGATCATTTCGGTTGGTGTAAAATTAGAGGTGAGATCTTAATACGTTGAATATTAGTGTTTTGGAAGCTTTAGGTGGTCATAAAATTATTCTTTCTGCATAATAAGGTATGTGTAATTAAATTGGAATCTTGTGATGAAACGAAAAGTAGAATTGTTGAGCCTTGTTGTGTTGCTACTGTCTGTAATAACGCTGTTTGGAGGCCTCCTTTTTGTTGCGTCTTGGGATTGATCCCTATACCACATTTAAACGCTGTTACCCCTTGGAAAGAAAGGGATCTAATTATGTGATAGCGATCGCTTTGGGCAAGTAGAGGGATAAAAAAAAGAGGCTGCTTAAGCAGCCTCTTTTTTTGCGGTCTGGACGAGACTCGAACTCGCGACCCCCTGCGTGACAGGCAGGTATTCTAACCAACTGAACTACCAGACCAAGCCTTTTGAACAACTTTTTGTTCTTCTTTTCGTTCCTTTTGAGGATGCAAATATACGCCCTTTTTTTGTTCTCGCAATACTACCCGTGAAAAAAAATGTTTTTTTTCGATCTTTTTTTTCATCCTCCTTTTATGGATATGGTTTTGTTGTTGTAAAAAGTCTGAAAAACAGTATTTTATCGGGTGTTAAAAGATCGGGATTATGATCGCATTACATTAATACGTTCCCTCACAGACACGAATTCGTGTCTGTCCATAAAGTCAGCGTTTTGAGAAGAGGCTGTCTAGAAAGTTCGAATTCGAGGCTTGCGAAGGCTGAAATAGGGGAGTTTACTAAGGTAAATGACCATTTCGAAGACAAGCGTAACGAAGAAGTCGGATTTTATAGACAGACTCTAATTCCTGAATTGTTTATCTTTGGAGAATATAATTTAATGCTATGAATGATATTGATATTGCAAAAAGTGCTACGATGAAGCCGATCAATGAGATTGCGCATATGTTGGGGATCAACGAGGATGATCTTGTACATTACGGAAAGTATAAGGCAAAGATTCCGTTGAGGTATATTGATCGGAAGAAGGGAGAGAAAAGTAACTTGATTTTGGTTTCGGCTATCTCTCCGACTCCTGCGGGAGAGGGAAAGACAACGGTTTCCATAGGTCTTGCACAGGGGTTGAACAAAATAGGCAAAAAGACTACCGTGGTGTTGCGTGAGCCCAGTTTAGGCCCGGTTTTCGGGATCAAAGGGGGAGCGGCCGGTGGTGGCTACTCTCAGGTGTTGCCTATGGAGGACATCAATTTGCACTTTACGGGTGATTTTGCAGCCATAGAACGAGCACACAACCTTCTTGCTGCGATGATTGATAATAATATTCAAAGCGCAAAACGGAACCTTGGGATTGATCCTCGTACCGTAGTGTGGAAGCGGGTAATGGATATGAACGATCGCTCCCTCAGGCACACCGTGGTGGGTTTGGGAGGAAGAACCATGGGGATTCCCCGTGAAACCGGTTTTGATATTACGGCAGCCTCCGAGATTATGGCTATCCTCTGCCTCGCAGAGAGTATCAGCGATCTCAAGGAGAAGCTGGGGAGGATTTTTATCGGATATACCTTTGATAAAAAACCGGTCTATGCCCGCGATCTTAATGCCCATGGAGCCATGACCGCCCTGTTGAAAGATGCCATCTTGCCAAACTTAGTGCAAACCATTGAAGGTACACCGGCCATTATCCATGGAGGACCCTTTGCCAATATTGCCCAAGGAACAAACTCCGTGATCGCTACGCGTATGGGGCTCTCCCTCTCGGACTATGTGGTTACAGAGGCCGGGTTTGGCTTTGACTTAGGGGCGGAGAAGTTCTTTGATATTAAGTGCGGTTACGCAGGATTGTCTCCCAGAGCAGTGGTGTTGGTCGCTACACTGCGAGCGATGAAATACCATGGAGGTGCCGCAATGGATCAATTACAAGAGCCTAACATGGAACTGTTGGAAAAAGGGATTGTCAACCTGGAGAAGCACATTGAAAATATGCGTCAGTTCAATGTCTGTGCCGTGGTGGCCATTAATAAGTTTGCCACCGATACGCAAGAAGAACTCGACTACGTGAAGCAGCGGTGTCAGGAGTTGCATATCGCGGCGGTGGAGGCCGATGTATGGGCCGGAGGAGGGGATGGCGCTATCGCCTTAGCGGAGAAGGTGGTGGATGTGGCAACCCGTTGTACCAGTACATTCCAGCCTATGTATGATTGGACGTGGGATGTGCCACGTAAGATCGAAGCTGTTGCCACTAAAATCTATGGCGCTAAGGCCATCGATTACACTCCCAAAGCAAAGAGAGACCTCAAGAAAATTGTAGAACTGGGCTTGGAAGGCCTTCCCGTGTGTATCGCAAAAACGCAGAAGTCCCTTTCCGACAATCCTCACCTCCTGGGACGACCCAAAGATTTTGTGGTTACTGTGCGTGAGATTGAGATCGCTTCCGGTGCAGGTTTTATTGTGCCCATTACCGGTGCAATCATGCGTATGCCCGGATTACCCGCGACCCCCTCGGCAGAGCATATCGATGTGGATGAAGAGGGAAATATTACCGGCCTCTTTTAAGGGTCGTTGTAAGTGATGATTGCCATTGCAGATCCTCTCTGATCCTTATACGGAGGGGCTCTTCTTTGTGCTCTTCCATGGATGTGTCTCCTCCATTCTATACAGCCTCTTCTCAAAACGCTGACTTTATGGACAGATACTAATGAGAGTCCGCCCATAAAGCCCAACTTCTCCGTTATGTTTCTCTTCAGATACCCATAACGAGGTGTTTGGCGTTTTTTTGTAGCGTGTATCTATTGCTGGATGACTCCGGAACCGACAAGTTCGTCGCCCATGTACCATGCGGCAAATTGTCCCGGAGCAACGGCTCTTTGTGGCTCCTCGAAAATCATATAGAGCCCCTCTTCACGGCAATGGATAACTGCTTCCTGAAGCGGTTGTCGATACCGGATCCGTGCGTGTACCTTCTGAAGCTCTCCAGGAGAGAGGGTCAAGTCAGGGCGTACAAAGTGTAGCTCTTCCCGCTTGATGAAAAGTCCCCTTCGGTACAAGCCTGGGTGCTTCTTTCCCATGCCGGTGAAGACCACATTGCGAGCAATATGGGTGCCAATGACAAAAAGGGGTTCCTTCATGCCTCCCACGTTAAGCCCTTTTCGCTGGCCAATGGTAAAAAAATGAGCACCGTCGTGTGTGCCTACTTTCTCTCCCTCTTCAGGGTCGTAATGGTAAGGTGCAGCGAGCGCAGGGAGATTTTGGGAGTCGATCTCCTTTGTGTAGTGTGAAGCTTCTGGTGCAATAAGCATGATACGGCCCCTCCGCGGGCGTAACTGTTGTTGCAAAAAAGTGGGGAGATCTACTTTGCCCACAAAACAGATTCCCTGGCTATCTTTTCTGTCTGCCGTTGCCAGCCCTGCTTCGGCGGCAATCCTTCGGACCTCCGGTTTTTCGAGGTCGCCAATGGGGAAGAGCGATTTGGCTAACTGTGCCTGGGTGAGCTGGCATAAGAAATAGCTTTGATCCTTATTGGAATCCCTGCCCGCGAGCAACCGGTATCTGGTAACCCCTGATTTGTCGGTGGTCTCCCCCTTACGGCAGTAATGTCCGGTGGCCACATACTCGGCTCCATATTCAAGAGCAAGCTGCAGAAAGCGGTCGAACTTGATCTCCCTGTTACAGAGTACATCGGGATTGGGTGTGCGCCCCCGTTCGTATTCGGCAAACATATACGCTACTACCCGTTGGCGGTACTCTTCTGAGAGATCTACTTTGATTACGGGGATCCCAATTTTATGAGCTACCATCTGAGCAAGTGTCCAGTCATCCTCCCAACTGCAATTGCTGGTGAGCGTACCTGTTCTGTCGTGCCAGTTGACCATGAACATTCCTGTGACGTCATGCCCCTGCTTTTTAAGGAGTAAGGCGGCGACACTAGAGTCTACGCCTCCTGATAATCCTACTATTACTTTGGCCATACCTTGGTTTTTTATGTGTAACAAATTACGCCCGTTTTTGACCAATTGGAACCCTTATGAGATGTCTCTCCCATAAGGCCAATGCACATAAAGTGCAGGAAAAGGGTTCTTATGTCTGCATCTTATGTGCTATTGGAGATGCCTCCAAGGGCTTTTTTATGGCTTGGGCAAAGTCCGTTTGGTTGAGGCTTAGGGATCCTTTTTACGGGGTTTACTTGGCGTAGTTGACCGCACGTGTCTCCCTGATTACCGTGATCTTGATCTGTCCCGGATAGGTCATCTCATCCTGAATCTTCTTGCTTAGTTCGAAGGAGATCTGTTGCGCTTCGGTATCCGAGATTTTGTCAGCACCCACAATGACTCGAAGTTCTCTTCCTGCTTGAATGGCATAGGTCTTTACCACTCCGGGATAGGATAGCGCTAACTCTTCAAGATGGTTAAGGCGTTCAATGTAGGCCTCTACTACTTCTCGTCTAGCCCCAGGCCGTGCTCCGGAGATAGCATCACAAACCTGTACGATGGGGGCGATAAGGCTCGTCATCTCAATCTCATCATGGTGCGCTCCGATGGCATTGGCAATTTCACTTTTCTCTTTGTACTTTTCAGCTAATTTTTTGCCTAACAGTGCGTGAGGAAGTTCTGGATCCATGTCCGAGACCTTTCCTATGTCATGGAGCAGTCCTGCGCGTTTTGCTTTCTTAGGGTTGAGGCCCAGCTCTGCAGCCATGGTAGCACAAAGGTTGGCCACTTCGCGGCTATGTTGGAGCAGGTTCTGCCCGTAGCTGGATCGATAGCGCATGCGCCCTACAAGACGTACCAATTCGTGATGTAGTCCGTGGATTCCCAAATCAATACAGGTCTTCTTCCCCGTCTCATTGATTTCTTGTTCAATCTGTTTGGTGGTTTTTGTGACCACCTCTTCAATCCGTGCAGGGTGAATCCGTCCGTCTGAAACCAGTTTGTGGAGTGAGAGACGAGCAATTTCGCGGCGTACTGGATCAAAACCGGAGAGGATGATGGTGTCCGGGGAGTCATCAATGATGATTTCCACGCCGGTAAGCGCTTCTAATGCCCGAATATTGCGCCCCTCACGTCCAATGATACGTCCTTTAATCTCATCATTCTCCAAATGGAAAACAGAAACACTATTCTCGATGGCCTGCTCTGCAGCAGTACGCTGAATGGTCTCGATGACAATCTTTTTGGCTTCACGGTTGGCGGTGAGTTTAGACTCCTCAATGATGTCTTTGATGTGAGCCATGGCCTCTGTCTTTGATTCATTGACGAGGTTTTCAATCAGTTGATTCTTGGCCTCTTCTGCGCTAAGCCCGGATAAAGACTCTAACTTCTCAATCTCCTCCTCCTGAATTCTTGCAAGCTCTTCTTGTTTTTTTGAGACCAGTTTGAGCTGTTGTGCCAGGTTCTCTTTGATGGCTGAGATCTCCTTTTGTTTCTTGTGGAAATCATCCATCTTCTGGTTGTAAGACTGTTCTTTCTGCTTTAGTCTGTTTTCGGTTTTGTTGAGAACGGCATTTTTTTCGTTGATTAATTTTTCGTGGTCTGCTTTAAGTTGTAAAAACTTTTCTTTGGCCTGTAGGATCTTCTCCTTTTTTATGATCTCTCCCTTCTCTTTTGCTTCTTCTACGAGGGTAATACTCTTTTTTTCAAGAATTTTTCGAAGAAAAGTGGTTGATGCAAAGATTCCAATACCTAAGCCTACAAACCCTACAATAACATAGAACACTATTTCCATTGATTTGGTTATTTTGTGTGTCCGGGTAAAAAAAAACCGCACCATTCAGGAGTTATTGAAACCCCTATAAAACACGAATAGGGATACCGGATCTTTCGAACTTCCACTGTTGCCGAAGCAAACCTTCCGAGGAAGGGGAGGCCTGTCCTACGAATCACAGAGTTATGCCCTAATGAACATAATGTTGAGTTTCAAAACCGTTGAATGAGTGCGGGTTTTATTTGTTATGCAAAGAACGTAATCAGGATTGAACTAAATAGTTAATAAACTTTCTATATAAAGAAGATCTTCTATAAATCGATTCTTCTTTTTCTCTTCTTCAAATTCAAATTTTGCTAACAACGTGCTGTGTTGCAATAAAGCCATTGCCAGCAAGTCTTGGTTATCTTTAAATGCATATCGCTCTGAATACTCCTGAACTCTCTCCCCAATTTTCTGAACAGCTCGTGTTACAACCTCTTCATCTTCAGGTTTTACCTTAACGGCATACTGCCTGTCAGCAATAGAGACACGAATATCCAACTCTTTTTTCAAGTGTTATTTCTCTTTATATTGATAGTTATCGTCTAATAGCATCAAACAATGATCAATTTCCCGCACCAGTCCTTCTATGTCTTTTCGTTGTTGAATCGACAATTTCTTACCCGGACAAGGTGAATTTTCTAATAATGGTTTACTGTTGTTATTCTTTGTGTTTAACTTATTTTCTAACTCTTTTAGCCTTGCTTGCAATTGTGCAACTTCTCTCTCTCTCTCCAAAAGAGCTTCTGCCTGTTCGATATACTGTGCTTTTAATAATTTTATCTTACCCACAATACGCTTCAGCAGCGCGCTCTGTTCACTCATACATGCATCCTTGCGACTATTGCGTACAAAGGTAGGCTATTCCTTGCGTTATTCCAAATCTTTCCCCTCGTTCTTTTTCAACCTGGCTGTTATGGAAAAGGGTGAGAAGAGGGGGGTATGTTTTTTCTTTATCGGTATTAAAGGGTAGGGGAATGAACGCTGATTCTTTTTGTCTGTTCTATACAGCCTCTTCTCAAAACGCTAACCTTATGGGCAGACACTAAATATAGAGTGGGTATGAATGAGAATTTTCTCGCGTTTGTTTGGAAGCATCGCCTTTATGACTTGCCATTGTTTACCATTGATGGAAAGCCTATCGAGGTGTTATCTCCGGGAATTGAAAACCTGGATGCAGGTCCTGATTTCTTTAATGCGCGTGTACGTATTGAAAAGATGATATGGGTGGGGAATGTGGAAATCCATACGAAAGCCTCTGATTGGTACCTGCATAATCATCAGCGTGATCCCTCTTTCAACAACACGGTGTTGCATGTGGTGTATGATAGTAATAGGGATGTGATGACCAAGGTGGGGTATGTGGTTCCTCAGTTGGAGTTGAAGGGGTTTCTTGCAGAATCGCCGATGGTGTGTTATCGGCGTATGATGGAGACGTTGCACTGGATCCCTTGCGAATATGGTATCAGAGATGTGGATCGTTTCTTGATTGAAAAAATGTTGGAATCGTGTCTCCTGGAACGCCTTGCCAATAGGGGAGAAGCCATCGAGGAGTTGTTAACCCGTTGGAAGGGCGATTGGATGCAGGTCTTTTTCATCCTTTTGTCTCGTGCCTTTGGTACCAGAGTAAATGCCATGGCCTTTGAACTGATGGCACAGGCAACCCCTGTTACCCTGATGCTAAAAAATGCCCATAATCTTACAACCCTTGAAGCTCTTCTCTTTGGGCAGGCTGGGATGCTCTCCTCCCAATACCGTGAATCATATCCTTCGACACTCTATAGGGAGTATGCCTATATGAAACATAAGTATGGTCTTACAACGATACCCTACTCCTGCTGGAAGTTTATGCGTATCCGCCCCTCGGGCTTCCCTACCATTCGGATCGCTCAACTTGCCGCCTTCTTCCATAAGAATTATCATCAAATTGCTCGTTTTTTTAATGCCCCCTCCCTCCCCCTGTTGCAGGAGGCTTTCTCCCTGAAGGCTTCGCCTTATTGGAATAATCATGTGAAATTTGGAGAAAAAGTAAAGGGAAGATCTGCTAGGTCGTTGGGAAAAAGTACGGTAAATACCCTTTTGATTAATGCGGTGATCCCCCTCTCTTTCGTCTATTTAAAGCATACACACCCCGCGAAAGCGGATATAATTCCTGATCTTTTGTATCAACTTCCGCCGGAGGATAACGGTATCATTAGAAAGTGGAATCAACTGGTTCCAAAGGCTTCGAGTGCAGCTCATACGCAGGCAGTGATTCAACTGAAAAAGAGTTATTGTGAAGTGAAAAAGTGTTTGCGGTGTCTTATAGGGCATGCGGTCCTTACGGCTAACTAGAGGCTGTCTATAAAGTCCGACTTCTTCGTTACGCTTCTCTTCGAAATGGTCATTTACCTTAGTAAACTCACCTATTTTAGCCTTCGCAAGCCTCGAATTCGAACGTTCTATACAGCCTCTTCTCAAAATGTTGACTTTATAGACAGACACTAACTAGCATCTGTCTATAAAGTCCGACTTCTTCGTTACGCTTCTCTTCGAAATGGTCATTTACCTTAGTAAACTCCCATTTCTCAGCCTTCGCAAGCCTCGAATTCGAACGTTCTATACAGAGGCTGCTTAAAACTCCCACTTTAACAAGGTTGCGTTGTTGCCGGTTTTTCGATACCTTCGTCTTTTTATTTTTGAAATACTCATATTATGGCAACGAAAAATAGAGGGAATTTTGGAAGTAAGTTTGGTATTATCGCTGCAGCTGCGGGAAGTGCAATTGGATTGGGGAACATCTGGCGTTTCCCCTACGTGGCGGGAGAGAATGGTGGCGGTGCCTTTTTGCTTGTTTATCTGATGTTTGTTATCCTTATTGGGGTTCCTCTGATGCTTTCGGAATTTGTTATTGGTCGGCATGCACAGAGAAATGCGTACGGTGCCTTTAAGAAGATCCGCCCCGGAACTCCTTGGCGCCTCGTGGGGCTTATGGGGATCGTGGCCGCATTTGTGATTCTCTCTTTTTACTCCACCGTGGCCGGCTGGACCTTGGAATATGTATCACAATCCATTTCCAATGGTTTTTCGGGAAAGTCTCCGGATCAACTGGGGGCGATGTTTGAACTGTTTAAAAGCCAATCCTGGCGCGCTGTCTTTTGGCAAGGGCTCTTTATTGTATTGAGCGTTGTTATTGTGCTTGCAGGGGTGCAAAAGGGGATAGAAAAATATGCCAAACTCCTCATGCCACTCCTCCTATTGCTCATTATCGTGTTGTGTGTGAGAGCTGTGACGCTACCCGGTGCAGCACAAGGACTTCGTTTTCTCTTTCATCCGGACTTCTCAAAACTCAGTAGTTCGGTGGTTCTGGAGGCTCTGGGGCAAGCTTTCTTCTCCCTATCCATTGGCATGGGAGCCCTTATTACCTATGGCTCTTATATTAGCAAAGAGGATAACCTCTCCTCCTCTGCCCTGATTGTCTCCTTTGCGGATACCTTTATCGCCATATTGGCAGGGGTGGCCATCTTTCCCGCCGTTTTTGCCTTTGGCATTAACCCTGCCGAAGGTCCCGAACTGGTCTTTATTACGCTCCCCAATATCTTTTTGCGGATGCCGGGTGGCTATTTCTTCGCCATAATCTTTTTCCTGTTGCTCTCTATCGCTGCTCTCACTTCGTCAATTTCTATCCTGGAGGTGGTGGTGGCTTATCTTGTGGAGGAACTAAAGATGCACCGGAAAGGAGCCACCTGGGTCGCTGCCATTGCTTCCATGTGTATTGGTGTGCTTTCTACCGCCTCGTTTGGTCTTCTCCCTGTGCGTATGGGAGGGGTTCCTTTCTTTGATATCCTTAATTATGCGAGTGCTAAAGTGCTTTTGCCCGTTGGGGGTCTCTTCATCGTTCTCTTCATCGGATGGGTTATGAAAAGAGAGGTGGTTGAATCAGAGTTGTCCAATCAGCACAAAATCAAGTTGCCCCTCTTTAAGGTTTTTCGGATCCTTGTGCGGTTTGTGGCTCCCGTTGCCATTGCATTGGTTTTTCTTTACGGTATTGGGCTTATCGCTTAGCGGTAAATCCATTGTGATGGCGTTTTGCGATGCTTGAGATTTGCCCTTTTGTAGCAAGATAAAAAGTGAGAGATGAACCTCTATTGTCTATTGCCAGCTCCTATGGCTCTTCAATACGAACGGGGATCTTCTCCTCTGGGTGTTCCCTCTTAAATCGAACCCAGTAGGCTTGGAGTGTCAGTTTCATATCTTTGTGTAACATTAAGATTCCAAATAGGTTGGGGAGTGCCATAAAGACGATGGCAATACCGGAGAAGGTCCAGATTAACGTGGTGTCAATAAAGGAAGCGAGGAAGAACATAAGAATATAGATGATTCGGTAGTAAGGAACATAACGTACTCCCGCCAGGTAAGTGACGGCTCGCCCCCCGTAATACGACCAACTGATGGCCGTGGAAAAGGCAAAGAGAAGCAGCCCGATGGAGACAATGAACTTTCCCCATCCCCCCAGGAAACTCTTTGTGAAAGCCAAAGTGGTGAGGGGGGCACTATGCAGCAGCGATTTTCCCTCCATGTGTAACGAGCTGTTCCACTTTTTGAATTTTCCCTCCGCAACGGCCAATGTGCCGGTAAAGGGTTCCTTGTGCTTATAAATAAGCACCTCTTCCGCTACACTCCTGGCATGAAGGATGGAGAGCTCATGTTGGATTTTACCCTCTTTGATTTTTAACATTCCTGTAAAAAGGGGGAGTTTTTTTGTCCCGCGTATATGGTCGGAGAGCAGAGCCTGGTCTGCCGGGTCTTTCTCATTTACGGTGTGGGCAAGAATGACCATGTCGGTCATCTGGAAGGTGTTGAGGTGTTTCTCTTTCCATACGCCGCTGCTTAGGAGGACTAATCCCGTGATAGTACAGATGATAATGGTGTCGATAAAAGGTTCTAATAAAGCTACAAGTCCTTCTGAAACAGGTTCTTTTGTTCTTGCTGATGCGTGGGCGATAGCTGCGGATCCCTGGCCTGCCTCATTACTGTATAACCCACGGTTGACCCCCCGGTTAAAGGCAAAAGCAAACCCAGCCCCTAAAAAACCTCCTGTGGCAGAGGTCCCTGTGAAAATATCGGTGATGATTGCCTGAAGAGAGGGGAGGATATTCTGATAGTTGGTGATGATAACGGCAAACGCTCCAAAGAGATATACAAGAGCCATGGCCGGAACTAATCGTTCCGTAACCTTGGCGATTCGTTTGATTCCACCGAGAATCACGAATCCTAACAGGACAGAGAGAACCGCTCCCGTTAGGATGTGTTTAATTCCAAAAGTAGCATACATGGCATTTGAGATGCTGTTGATTTGGGGAAGGCTCCCGGTACCAAAGGTGCAGATGATGGTCGCCACAGAGAAAATAGCCGCTAACCATGGCATTTTTAATTTGTTCTTCATGTAGTACATAGGACCTCCACTCACAGAGCCGTCCTTGGCAAACTCTCGGTATTTATGGGAGAGGGTGACCTCCACAAATTTGGTGCACATGCCAATGGCTGCCGTGAGAATCATCCAAAACATGGCCGCCGGTCCCCCCAGGTGTATGGCCAGGGCTACCCCCGCAATGTTTCCCGTCCCCACTGTGCCCGATAGTGCCGTAGTGAGTGCTTGGAAATGACTGGTGTCCCCACTATCCCCCTTCTTGTCATACTTCCCGCGCACAATCCTTATGGCGTGCTTCATAAAACGAAACTGTGGGAAGCCCAGGTAGATGGTGAAGAAAAGTCCTGTGCCCAAAAGGAGGAAAACAAACCATTGGGCACCCCCAAGGTAACTGTCAAGGGTGGTTAAAATGTCGTTTAAGTGTTGCATCGTTCTTTTGTGGTCGTGGCCTCCCAAGGGGGGCGTGCGTGTTTTGAAGCCCAAATATAAGAAAAGGATACTTTTTTTCTGCTATTGGGGGTTCTTTTTCCCCTCTTTGTGCATAAAGAGATAACACGATTGCCTCCTTGACGTATGAGATCTTTCTTCGCCTTTAGCCGACGTGACCGCAATGGGCTTATGCTCATGTTGGTTTTTATGGCACTCTTTTTTGTGGCCATAAAGCTCTGTGCTATTCGGTCGGTTAGGGAGCAGCGCAGGCAGGAGGCTTACCTGATGAGTGTGAGTCGTTTCCTCGCGGCTTCACAGGTTGAAAAGGTTTGTTTTCAAAGAGGGAAAGCCCCTGCAGACCCAGAAGAGACTCGTTCCGTCACACGCTTGATTCCTCATGTGATGTTTCCCGGCAGGGACTCTTTGCGGATAGAGTTGAATAGTGCCGACAGCCAAAAACTGGTGAAACTCCCCGGTGTGGGGCCTGTATTTGCTGCCCGGATTGTGAAGTACCGAAAAATGCTTGGCGGATTTTCAAAAGTTTCCCAACTGATGGAGGTGTATGGCTTTGGCCGGGAGCAGTTGGCTAAGCTGGAGGGACTTGTGTGCGTGGATACATCCCTGCTAGTACCCTTGCCAATTAATAAGGCTGATTTTAAAACGGTATTGCGGCACCCCTACCTGAACTACGAACAGACGAAAAAGCTCTTTAGCGCCAGAAAGTCGGCTCCTTTTCTTCATATGGAGGACTTGAAAGAGCGAACCGCATTGAACGATTCCCTGATGGAGCGGCTGCAACCCTATCTCTCCTTCAATTCATCGGACAGTGATTGAGGTTTTCATAACTTCCACTATTTTTGTTCCTAAATAGTGCCTGTCCATAAAGTCAGCGTTTTGAGAAGAGGGAGTATAGAAAGTTCGAATTCGAGGCTTGCGAAGGCTGAAATAGGGGCGTTTACTAGGGTAAATGACCATTTGGAAGAGAAGCGTAACGAAGAAGTCGGACTTTATAGACGGACGCTAAATAGTTTTTGAACAAAAAGAGGATCAATTTATTTTCTAAAATCTGAAGCGATGAGTCAACTTAAAAAAGCCTTTGGGCAACTTCCCCGTACGTTTTGGGCTGCCAATACCATGGAGCTATTTGAGCGTTGGGCCTGGTATGGGATGTTTATGATCCTGGCCCTTTACCTTACTGGATCTCGCGACACCGGGGCATTGGGCTTCTCCCAATCTCAAAAGGGAATGCTTATGGGTACGGTGGTAGCCATCCTCTATTTTCTTCCGGTGATCACCGGGGCACTGGCCGATAGGATCGGCTATAAGAAGATTCTTGTTGTGGCCTACCTTATCCTGGCTTCCGGCTATATCCTTATGGGGCAGGTGACCTCTTTTACGGCTCTTTTTTTCGTGTTTCTCTATGTGGCTGTGGGGGCAGCCCTCTTCAAGCCAGTGATCTCCGCCTCTATCTCAAAAACGACCAATGAGGGTAACTCCTCCATTGGTTTTGGCATCTTCTATATGATGGTGAATATCGGTGCCTTTATCGGCCCTGTCTTTGCCGGGAAACTGAGGGAGATCTCCTGGAATTATGTCTTTATCATGTCTGCGGTGATCATCAGTTTGAACTTTATCGTGTTGTTGCTCTTCTTCAAAGAGCCCCAACGTGAAGTATCGGATGAGCCGCTGGGAACATCCATAAAAACGGCACTGCGAAATATTGTGCTCACCCTGAAAGATTGGCGCTTTTTCCTTTTTCTGCTCATTGTTACCGGTTTCTGGTCCATGTATAACCAACTCTTCTATTCCCTTCCCGTATTTATCGATCAGTGGGTAGATACCTCTGTGTTGTACGACTGGATTGCCGCCGGGTGGCCTGGGTTGGCAGCTCTTATTCCCGGAGCCTCTGAAGGGGTGGTAAATCCTGAGATGATTACCAATGTGGATGCCTTTTATATCATCATTTTTCAGATTTTGGTCTCCTCCTTTGTGATGCGTTTTAAACACTTGAATGCCATGATCGGTGGCTTTTTGGTCTCCTCCTTAGGTATTGGCCTGGTCTTTGCCTTTAATAATGTTTTCTTTCTCTTTCCTGCTATTCTGGTTTTTGGTCTTGGGGAGATGGCGAGTTCTCCCAAGATTACCGAATACATTGGAAAGATAGCGCCTGCTGATAAGGTGGCACTCTATATGGGGTGCTCCTTTTTGCCCATGGCCGGAGGGAATTTTTTTGCCGGAATTTTGAGCGGATCGGTCTATGGTGCCATTGCCGATAAGACCTTTCTTCTTCAAAAGGCCTTACGGGAAAAGGGGGTGGGGGTTCCCCAACTCTCAGAGACCTTTACACAGAATGATCTTTACCGTTTTGCCGGAGAAAAATTGAACCTTTCGCAAGCTGAACTCACCTCATGGCTTTGGCACCAGTGCCACCCCGGACGGATATGGATGGTTTTTACCGGTATCGGGATTTTTACAGTCATCGCCCTCTTTCTCTATGATCGGTGGGTGCTTGGAAAACGCAGTTAAGAATCCGTTTGTTTGCTGCTCTCTTCCTGCTTGGGATTGGGTTTATAAACGTAGCGTACCGGGGAGTCGGGCTGCTTCAAAGATGCGCGCTTCTTTCCTTCAAGTTCATATTGATCCCACGGGAGATCGCTCTCTTCGTCGGAGGCTTCTGCCACAGAGCGGATGTTGTCGGAGGGACCTTCATGTCTGAAGATTAAGGCAAGAACGATGCCCGTGATGGCACCCATAAGGTGCGATTCCCATGAGATGTTTTGTCGTGGAAAGAACTCAGGGAAGAAGCCCCATACCATGCTCCCATAGAAAAAGATTAAGATAAGAGAGAAGGCGGTCAAGTCGTATCGCCTGCGGATCAATGCTCCGGTGAGGTGAAAAGCCATCAGTGCATACACAAGGCCACTGCTTCCCACATGAATGCTCCCTTCGTAAGCAAAGAACCAGGTCCATGCCCCTGTGATAAACCATGATAAAAAGAGAATCCGAAGTGCCAGGGGTTTGTATAGTAGGAAAAGCCCGGTTCCTAAGACGAGAAAGGGAACCCCATTGCTCCATAAGTGGTTGAGGTCGCCATGCAATAGCGGTGCCATGATAATTCCTGGCAGCCCTCGCACCCGAAGCGGAATAAGTCCAAAGCGATTTAGATCCAATGCTAGCATCTGGTCAGCCAGGAAGAGGGTGCTCATCAGAATGAGGAGAAATAGAGGAACTCTCATCGCTTTCCATACAATAAACCATGGGGGTTGAGTGGGCATGTCTTCGCTGTTAAATAATCATAAATACATCAGGTTATAAACGATGTTCACCCTTTTTGTATTACCTTTGGCGGTCTTTAAATCATTATATCCTTTGAAAATGAGTAACAACATTCGATTCTCTTTGTTGATCATACCGGCATTTATTTTCTTTTCTTTTTCCCTTTTGGCGCAGAATGCAGAGGTGCAGTCCGCGGTGAAGAAGATGGGAAGAGGAATCTCTCTCATTGATTACTATTATGTGGATGATGTAGATGCTAATGAGTTGGTAGAAAAGGCTTTTCGTGAAATGCTGGAAGAACTGGATCCCCACTCCGTCTATATGGATGCGGAAGAGACCAAGGAGGCTAATGAACCCCTTCAAGGAAAGTTTGAGGGGATTGGGATTCAATTTCAACTGTTTAAAGATACCATCCTGGTGGTCTCTCCCATTACCGGAGGCCCTTCGGAAAAATTGGGCATTCTCGCCGGGGATAAGATCATTACCATTGACGGTGAAGAGGCTTACGGAGAGCATATTAACAATGAGTGGGTACGTAAACACCTTCGGGGAGATAAGGGTACGCAAGTTACCGTTGAGATCTATCGTAAGGGACAAAAGAACTTGCTGGAATATACCATAACACGTGACAAAATTCCTATCCATAGTGTGGATGCCTCCTACATGGCAACCCCCTCTACTGGATACATTAAGATAAACCGCTTTAGTCGTACCACCATGTCGGAGTATGCTGAGGCGATGGGTAAGCTCCAGGCAAGTGGTATGAAGAACCTGATCTTAGACCTGAGAAATAATACGGGAGGATATCTCGATGTAGCTATCTCCTTGGCCGATGAGTTTCTCAAACAGGGCGAGTTGGTGGTCTATACCGAGGGAAGACGCAACCCCCGTCGGGATGCCCATGCTACCGGTGCTGGTCGCTTTGAGAAAGGAAAATTGATCGTCCTGATTAATGAGGGATCAGCCTCCGCCTCGGAGATTGTGTCAGGTGCTGTACAGGACTGGGATCGCGGACTTATTATCGGGCGGCGCTCCTTTGGGAAAGGATTGGTACAACGTCCCTTCTGGTTGCCTGATAGCTCCCAAATACGGTTGACTATTGCCCGTTATTACACCCCCACCGGGCGCTGCATTCAAAAACCTTATGACGATGGCTCTGAGGCCTATTTTAAGGATCTTGCCACCCGGATGCAGCACGGAGAGATGATGCATGCAGATAGTATAAGTTTTCCCGATTCTCTGCGCTATACTACACCCGCCGGAAGAACCGTATATGGAGGAGGGGGAATTATGCCTGATCTTTTTGTGCCCTACGACTCCACAAAGTATTCCGATTACTACACCCACCTCTGGCGAAAGGGAGTGCAGAATAGTTTTGTGACAAATCTCCTTAATGCCAAACGTCAGGAGTATGAAGCTTCCTATCCTACATTTGAACACTTTGAAAAAACTTTTGTGTTGGATGAAGAGTTATTGGAAGATTTTGTTCAATATGCTGAAAAAGAGGGCGTCGAACGGGATGAAGAGGGACTTGAACAGTCTATAACAATAATTTCTGCTCAGATCAAGGCTCTTATGGCAAGAAATTTGTTTAGTACTTCACGCTATTTTCAAGTGGTCAACACCGTGAGTGATGAATTTAACCTGGCTCTTGAAATGATGCAAGATGATGAGGCTTTCTCCTCCCGAAAAATAAGCTATTGATAGTGGAAGAGAGAGGGCATCGACAAAAGGAAATAGGTTGTTTCTTTATATTAAAATAATAGTTTGTTATGAAAAAGTTAGTTTTACTGTTTAGTGTGATCTTTTTGGGAACAATGGTTGGCTTTGCTCAAAATGGAGCCAAGGCTACCCCGGAGAAGAATCCTAATGCACCGAGAATGGCCTTTGAATCGTTAGTATACGATTACGGTACGATTTACCAACATGGTGATGGAAATTGTGAGTTTCGCTTTACCAATGAGGGGAAAGAGCCTTTGGTCCTTAGTAATGTACGCTCCTCTTGCGGATGTACAGTGCCGGACTGGCCACGTAAGCCGATTCTCCCCGGTAAGTCAGATGTGATTAAGGTGAGATATGCCACAAATAGGTTGGGAAAAATCAATAAGAGTATTACCGTGCAGTCTAATGCTGATAATTCTCCTATGGTTCTTCGTATTGCCGGGAATGTAATCCCTAAACCCAAGGAAGAGGCTCCCAGGAATAACCTGGAAAATGCGGCTGCGCCCGTCTCTAAACCCAATAATTAGAGTCTGTCTATAAAGTTGGGATGTTGAAAATACCTTTTATGGATACCCTCAGGGGGGTATTAACGTTAAAATAAAATTAGTTTATCATGCCAAAAATATCTGAAAAAGGTCGGCAGATGCCGGAGTCTCCCATCCGTAAGTTGGTTCCTTTTGCCGAGAAAGCGAAGGAGAGAGGAGTGAATGTTTATCACCTTAATATTGGTCAACCGGATATTGAAACGCCGGCGGTAATGCTCGATGCGGTGAAGGATTTTGATCAAAAGGTGGTGGCCTATAGCCACTCAGCAGGGAACCTTTCCTATCGTGAGAAACTTGTGAATTATTACCGTGGAATAGGTATAGAGATATCTGAAAACCAGATTATTGTGGCTTCTGGGGCGTCTGAGGCTATCCTTTTTGCTTTCCAAAGTACCATGAACCCTGGTGACGAGATTATTATCCCGGAGCCCTTCTATGCAAATTATAACGGTTTTGCCCTTAATGCCGGAGTGGTGGTACGTCCCATCCCCTCCCATATTGATGAGGGCTTTGCCCTTCCGCCAATTTCGGCCTTTGAAGAGGTGATCAACGAAAAAACCAAAGGGATTATGATTTGTAATCCCAACAATCCCACGGGCTACCTCTATAGCAAGGAGGAGTTGGAGGTGCTTAGGGAACTGGCGCTCAAATATGATCTTTACCTCTACGCTGATGAGGTGTATCGGGAGTTTTGTTACGATGGAAATACCCATACCTCGGTGATGGAGCTTGAAGGATTGGAAGAACATACGATACTTATTGACTCTGTTTCCAAGCGTTACAGCGCTTGTGGGGTAAGGATTGGATGTATGATCTCTCGTAATGAGGAGGTGATGGCCACTGCCATGAAGTTTGCGCAGGCACGTCTCTCTCCCCCTTCTTTGGGGCAGGTGGCTGCAGAAGCCGCTTTGGATGTTCCTGACTCTTATATGAAAGCGGCCCTCGAAGAGTATGATGCCCGTAGGAATGTGGTATATCAAGCGATCAATGCCATGGAAGGAGCTTTCTGTCCCAAACCTAAGGGAGCCTTTTATGTGGTGGCCTCTCTTCCCATTGATAATGCTGATCAGTTTTGTCAGTGGTTGCTTGAAGATTTTGAATACCAGGGTTCTACTGTTATGTTGGCTCCGGCTACAGGATTTTATGCCACAGAAAACAGGGGCCTTAACCAGGTACGTATCAGTTATGTGCTGAAGGTAGAAGATCTCCGCGCTGCCATGCATTGTTTGGCAGAAGCACTTAAAGTTTACCCTGGACGTACTTGTTAATAATCCTCATATAGAAGGTATTTTGCTCTTTTTTGACAAAATACCTTCTGCTCTTTTTCCCAGCTGGCACGAATCTCCTCTTCTCTCATTCCCTGCATAATTTGGAGGCGTAGTTCCTTGTTGCCCGTAAGCTTTTCAAAAAAGGGGGTGAAGAAACTGCTATCGCCGATCTGTTCCCACGCCTTGATGAGAGGGGTGAGGTCAATTCGCCCTGTATCTCTGAGCGTCTGGGCCCTTTTTAGTAGTTGGTAGCCGTTACATCTTTTGCCTTCATGTTTCGGGTGAAGACTCGCCCCAGGGGTTGATACCGGGGTGAAATGATAACCGGTCTCAGGAAAGGCAGGATGTCCGTAGTGACTAAAGGGTGTTGGGGTACCCCGGCCAATGCTCACCACTGTTCCTTCAAAGAGACAAAGGCTGGGGTAGAGGTAGATACTGTTCATATCCGGAAGGTTGGGTGACGGCCTAATGGGGAGTACATAGCGTGTTTTGTGGGTGTAACCCCGGCAGGGAATGATCGTTAAATGAGGAGACTTCTCGCTTTGGAGCCACCTCTCTCCCACTACCATTTGCGCATACTCCCCCATGGTCATCCCATGCACGATGGGAACAGGGTGAAGTCCCACAAAAGAGGCGTATTCCTCCTGAAGAATGGGGCCGTCCACATAGTACCCATTGGGGTTGGGTCGATCCAGAATAACCATTTTTACCCCATATTCCGCACAGGCATCCAATAGGTAACTCATGGTACTGATGTAAGTGTAGAAGCGTGTTCCCACATCCTGAAGGTCAAAAAGTATGAGATCAAGGTCCTGGAGCATCGCTCGCGTAGGCTTTTTATGTTTCCCGTAGAGCGATTGTACCGGAATCCCGGTCTTACGGTCTTTCCCATTGGTGACCTCCGCTCCGGCTTCGGCCTCTCCTCTGAAACCGTGTTCCGGAGAAAAAATCTTTTCAATGCGTACCCCTAACTGATGGAGTGTGTCCACCAGATGGGTTCCGTAAACGCTGCTGGTGGGATTTGCCACAATGGCTATACGTTTACCTTCCAGTAGCGGAAGATAGCGTTCCAACTGTTCCGCACCCACCGAAATGGAATCACTTTTGTGAGGAGATTGACAACAGCTATTGAAAATAAACAGCAGGAGAGAGAGAAAGAGAACGGTGCATCGTTTCATAGGCATGGTACTGAAAAAAACAAATATCGGCTTTTGCGAAGAGTTATCAAAATCTGAGTACCTTTACCCGTTTATTGTGCGGGGTGTTCCTCCTATATTGAGAAGCGATGAATTTTGAACTTTTTGTGGCGTGGCGTATGCATACCGGGAAGCGAAAAACCTTTAGCCGGTCCTTTGTGCGTATCGCCATTGTTAGCGTGGCACTGGGCGTGGTGATGATGATTCTCTCCGATGCTATTCTCGTGGGCTTTCAACGCGCCATCCGTAATAAGATTGCCGGTTTTTCCGGACATATCCGGGTTTCCCCTCTCGCTGGTAACGACTCCTGGGAACAACAGCCAGTAGCGAATTATGCGGATTGGCTTGCGGAAATAAAGGCTTCCGAAGGGGTTCGTCATGCGCAGGTTTATGCGACAAAAGCGGGAATTATTCAGGCAAATAGTCAGGTAGAAGGAGTGGTGCTGAAAGGAGTGGGAGCAGATTTCTCTTGGGATTGGTTTGATGATCAGATGTTGGAAGGAGCCTCTTTTCGGGTCTCCGATACCCTGAAAAAGTCCAATGCTGTACTGATTTCAAAATATCTTTCCAACCGTCTATCGCTTCACCTGGGAGACTTGGTGGCTGTATGGTTTGTGAACAACAATGCCACTACCCGTGGGCGAAGGTTTGTGGTGTCGGGAATTTATGAAACAGGATTGGCCGAGTTTGACCAACTCTATGCCCTTTGTGATATTCGTCATATTCGGAAGTTGAACAATTGGAAAGAGGATCAGGTAGCCGGTGTGGAGGTGTTTGCCACCGATTTTAATGCCATCGATGAACTTAATGCCCGGATTTATCAAATGCTCCCGTATGATTTGGATGCCCGGAGCATCAAAGACCTTTATCCTCAGATGTTTGATTGGCTGGCTCTCCAGGATACCAACGTGGTGGTGATTATGGTGCTCATGATTTTGGTAGCCGGAATCACCATGATTGCTACGATTTTGATTCTGATTCTTGAACGAACCCGAATGATTGGTGTTTTTAAAGCATTGGGGATCAGTAATAATAGTGTGAGTCGGATTTTTATCTACCATGCTATCCGAATCTTTGGACGGGGTTTGTTGTGGGGGAATGTGGTGGCTCTTTCCCTGGCGCTTATTCAACGATACACGGGTTTGGTTACTTTGCCTCAGGAATCTTATTATGTGAGTACGGTCCCCATCGTGATTCATTATGGGCATATTCTTCTTATCAATGTGGGAACAGCTTTAATCTGTGCTGCCATGCTCATTTTACCCTCCAGGATCATCGCACGCATTGACCCGGTGAAGAGTATTCGAATGGAGTAGGGGCGTGTTATGGCGGGAGAAAATGAGCCCCTATTTTTTGTGCAATCCACACTCCCTTGTATCGGGATTTTCCCACCACCAACGACCCGCACGGATATCTTCGCCCGGAAAGATGGCACGGGTACAGGGTTGACACCCAATACTTGGATAATTTTTTTTGTGTAGGGGGTTTACGGGAATGTTGTGTGTCTCGATGAAGCTCCAAACATCTTCTTCACTCCACTCAATAAGGGGATTGACCTTGACCAATCCATTGTTTGTATCCCATTCTACAGCCTGCATATCCACACGGGTCACCGACTGGCTCTTTCGTAGGCCGCAGATCCAGGCATCAAGGCCGGAAAAAGCTCTCTTTAGAGGGGCCATCTTGCGGACATCACAACACTGTTTTCTGTCGGCTACACTGTGGTAGAAAAGATTGATCCCCTTTGTGTTTACCATCTCTTGTACTTGAGTGTAATCGGGGAAGTAAGTAGCGATTTTAAGATCGTATTTAGAACAGGTACGCTCCAGGAGATCATAGGTTTCGGGGAAAAGCCTGCCCGTATCTAAGGTGAAAATAGGAATGGGGAGGTGGTGTTTCGCAATGAGATATGTTAATACCTGATCCTCTGCTCCTAAGCTGGATGCTAAAGCGATGCGGTTGCCGTACTTTTCGGCCATAAAAAATAGAATCTCTTGTGCTGTTTTACCTTTTAAATGATCGTTTAACTTGTCTGTACCCATCATAATACGTGCTCCTTGGAGGAGCAAAGATAAGGAAATCCTTTTTTATGCCGATTTTCCTGAAGAGAAGGTGAAGAAAATGAATCCTTTTGTAAAAAAAAGCAGGTTAATCAATCTTAACCTGCTCTCTGTAGCGGGGACGAGAATTGAACTCGTGACCTCCGGGTTATGAATCCGACGCTCTAACCGACTGAGCTACCCCGCCATCTCCTTTTGGAGAGGGCAAAAGTATAAAAAAAAGTTTAATCCCTCTTTGATCTGTTTGAAAAAATCATAAAAATGAAAGATCCAGAACTGTCGAAAGAGACACAATGGCGTATAGGGAGAGAAGTCGGAAGGCTGAAATAGGGGAGTTTACAGGGGTAAATGACCATTTGGAAGAGAAGCATAATGAAGAAGTCGGATCCTATCGATGGAGTCCAACTTCCTATGGATATTGATCCATTGTGAATGTTTGTTATCTAAGTGTGATGGGATTTCTCTCCTTTTTTGAGCTGTGTCATAACCACTCCCCCTATAACAGCGACCATTCCCAGAATCTTGATTGCCGTGAACTGTTCACCAAGAAGGAGAAAGGAGGTCGCAGCCGTGAAAAAGGGGATGAGGTTGCTGAAAAGGCTTGTCCGGCTGAGCCCCAGTTCCCGCGTTCCAATAGTGAACAAGATAAATGCCAGGGAGCTTCCAAAAATAGCAAGAAAGAAGAGGTTGATAAGCAGCTCAGAAGTGATCGGAGTTTGAATGAAATGGGTGTATTCAAAGAGAAAAAAGGGCGGAAGGAAGAGGAAGATGCCCATAAAATTTTGGACGGCAACAATGGTTGCCGGTGCATATTTCCCCGTGAGATGTTTTAGGATGATTCCATAGCCCACCGCACTAAAAACGGCCATCCATAGCCAGAGGATCCCTCTCCCTGATTCGGAAAAGGAGAATCCTTTATCGTTTAGCATCAGGAGAATCCCTCCCATGGATATGATCATCCCCACCACATTCAGCAGAGCAAGCCGCTCTTTGTAGATGATACGAGCCGCAATGGCCGTGAAAATGGGAATGGTTGAGATAATTACGGCGCTTAAGGTGGCACTGCTGTATTTTAGGCCGTAGTTCTCACCAATAAAGTATAAAAAGGGGTTGAAAAGAGCAGAGAGAAAAAAGATTCCGTAATCATTACGCTGGATCTTTTCGATTTTGTAAAAGAGTTTAAGAAAACCAAAGATGATGGCCGAAGAGAGGATGAGCCGAATGAGAATAATGGTGAGGGGGTTCCAATATTTTAGGACAATCTTAGTCCAAACAAAGGTCATGCCCCAGAACACCATGGAGAGTACCACTCCGGCATAAACTTTTTTCTTTGTATCCATCTCGCCTTTTTTTTGGAGGGCAAAAATAACCCTTTTCTGCACATGTTAGGCGTGTGTGTAAGGGGGATGGATAATATCGTGATGTGCCATGAGAGATTAAGGGGCTTATTCCCCTTGTCGGATCATCTCGATAAACTCGACCTCCGCAATAATGGGGATGCCTAGTTGTTGGGCCTTCTCCCGTTTTCCGGGCCCCATCTTCTCTCCGGCTAAGAGGTAATTGGTTTTGGAGGAGATACTGCTGGTTAGCCTCCCGCCATAGCGTACGACAGCCTCTTTGATCTCCTGCCTGCTGAAATGGTTGAAAATGCCTGAGATGACAAAGGTTTTCCCCTGGAGATAGTTCTCCAAGGGGGCAGGCTTCTCCTGCTGTATTTCCATCTGTAATCCGGCGGCTTTCAGCCGTGAGATGAGTTGCCTGTTTTTCTCTTTCGAAAACCAGTTGCTGAGGCTTTCCGCAATTTTTTCGCCAATCTCATCTATCAGAATAAGTTCCATGATATTGGCCTGTATCAATGCCTCCATACTTTTGTAGTGTGCGGCCAGTCGCTGAGCTACGGTTTCTCCCACATGACGGATGCCCAGCGCGAAGAGTACACGGGGGAAGGCAACCTGTTTCGACTTTTCCAGGCTTTGGAGGATGGCATTGGCTGATTTCTCTTTTAAAGAGAGTCTTCGGGTTTCTTTGCCCTCCTCTTCGATGATCTTTTCCAACCCAAAGAGGTCTTCGTAGCGCAGGTCGTAAAGGTCGGCAGCATCATTGATTAGTCCGTTGTTGTAGAGCATTTCAATTTTTTCGCCCCCCAGGCTTTCGATGTTCATGGCCTTTCTGCTGATGAAGTGTTCCAGTTTTCCTTTCCGTTGGGGAGGGCAATCGGTTTCGTTGGGGCAATAGTGGTTGGCTTCTCCCTCTTTTCGCTTTAGGAGGGTATGGCATTCCGGACATTTTGAAGGAAAGCATACCGGGATAGCATCGTTGGCTCTAACCGTTGTGTCAACGCCCACGATTTTAGGAATGATTTCACCTCCTTTTTCCACAAATACGACGTCGTTAAGGTGCAGGTCGAAGGATTTGATGAAGTCAGCGTTGTGCAGGGAGGCGCGTTTTACGGTGGTTCCTGCTAGAAATACAGGCTCAAGGTTCGCCACAGGTGTGATGGCACCGGTTCTTCCCACCTGATAGCTGACAGATTGTAGGAGGGTGGAGGCCTGTTCCGCCTGGTACTTGTAGGCGATGGCCCAGCGGGGAGTCTTGGCGGTGTACCCCAGCACCTTCTGAAGCGCATAGTCATTGACCTTAATGACTACCCCATCAATATCGTAGTCTAGCGTGTGACGCGCTTCTTTCCAGGTCTCAATGCACTCCATGATCTCTGCGATACTGTGGCACTTGGTGATCATATTAGGCACTTTGAACCCCCAGGAGGCTGCCTTTCTCAGGTTGTCGTAGTGGTTGTTAAAGGGTAATGCTTTGCCGTGGAGAAAGTAGAGAAAACAGTCCAATCCTCGCTTGGCCACTTCGGTAGAGTTTTGTAATTTTAGAGAACCGGAAGCGGCATTTCGGGGGTTGGCAAAGGGTTGTTGCCCTTTCTCAATGCGCTCTTCGTTGAGCCGCTGAAAGGAGTCATGGGGCATGATAACCTCTCCCCGGATTTCAAAACGTGCAGGGTAGTCGCCATGAAGTTGCAATGGAATACGTTTGATCGTTTTAACATTGGTGGTGACATCGTCGCCTTGATTACCATCGCCTCTTGTGAGTGCATGAACCAAAATCCCCTTTTCGTAGGTTAGGCTGATGGCGACTCCATCATATTTCATCTCACAGATGTATTCCGGTTCTTCTCCAATATTCTTGGCCGTTCGTTGAATAAACTCTTTGATCTCCTCCTCACTGTAAGTGTTTGCCAGCGACAGCATGGGGGTATCGTGCTTGCGGGTAACAAATGTTTTGGTGAGGTCCCCTCCCACACGTTGGGTAGGGCTTTCCGGGAGGCGATAGTGGTGCTGTTCTTCCAGCGTTTCGAGTTCTTTCAAAAGGGTATCAAATGCGCTGTCAGGGATGGCCGGTGCGGCCTTTATGTAGTAGAGATAGTTGTAGTGGTTGAGTCTTTCTGTAAGTTCGTGGATTCGTTGTATGGCTTCCTTGTGCTTCATCGCTGTTCTCTGTCAAGTGCCCCGTTCCCGTACTTTAAGCCGGAAAGAGGGGGCTAGTGTGCTCTTTATGTGAGTTTATCCTTTAAAAACCGGGCCGTAAAACCGTCATGGGTGGCCACCATCTCTTCCGGTGTGCCTGTAAAAACGACCTCTCCTCCCTGTAGCCCTCCATCCGGCCCCAGATCAATAATGTGATCAGCCGACTTGATGATCTCCTGGTTATGTTCAATCACCAATACGGTGTGCCCTTTCTCAATTAGGGCGTTCATGGCGGTGAGGAGTTTTTGTATATCGTGAAAGTGGAGCCCTGTGGTGGGTTCATCGAAAACAAAGAGGGTGGTTTTGTCGGTATAACCTTTGGTGAGGAAGAAGGCAAGTTTAACCCGTTGTGCCTCCCCTCCGGAGAGAGTGCTCCCCGGTTGCCCCAGTTTTAGATAACCTAATCCTACCTTTTGTAGGGGCGTTAACTTGGCTACAATTTTGGCCTCTGCATTGCTTTTGGTCGCTTTTTCCTGGAAGAAGGTGATGGCGTCGTTGACCTCCATGTTAAGAATATCATTGATGCTTTTTCCTCGATATAAAATGTCCAGTACTTCCGATTTGTATCGTTTCCCTTTGCAACTTTCACAGGTTAGGGCAATATCGGCCATAAACTGCATCTCAATATGGACGATGCCCTCTCCTTCGCATTCGTCACAACGCCCTCCCTGTACGTTAAAGGAGAAGAATCCCGGTTTATAACCCCGGATTTTTGCTAACTTTTGTGCAGCAAATAGATTGCGGATATCATCAAATGCTTTTAGATAGGTCGCTGGGTTGGAGCGGGAGCTTCGTCCAATGGGATTCTGGTCAATCATCTCGATATCATGAATTTGCTCGATATCCCCGGAAATGAGATCGTGGGTACCCGTCTTTCCACTTGCGCCTCCATAGATGTTTTTTAGTGCCGGATAGAGAATGTGTTTGATCAGGGTGGTCTTGCCCGATCCACTGACTCCTGTAACTGCGGTAAGACAAGCCAGGGGAATGCGTACCTCGATATTTTTGAGGTTGTGCTCTCTCGCTCCTTTAATCGTAATGAAGTCGTTCCACTTTCTTCGGATTTTAGGAACGGGGATGAGGCTTTCATTCCGGATATAGTTAGCTGTTAGGGTATTTGCCTCCTTTTTCAGCGCCTTAAAAGAGCCCTGAAATACAAGCTCCCCTCCATTGCTGCCGGCTAAGGGTCCTATGTCAATTATTTCGTCGGCAGCACGGATAAAGGCTTCGTCATGTTCCACCACAATCACCGTATTACCAATGTCCCGCAGACGTTGCAGTACGGAGATCAGTCGTTCTGAATCGCGGGGATGCAGTCCTATGCTCGGCTCATCAAGGATATACATGGAGCCCACCAGGCTAGAGCCTAACGAGGTGGCCAGGTTGATGCGCTGTGCTTCTCCTCCCGATAGAGTAGAGGAGAGGCGGTTGAGGGTTAGGTAACCCAGTCCCACATCCATTAATACCGCCAGTCGGTTGGTGATCTCTTTGACCAATCGGTCACTGACCCTCTTCTCGTACTCATTGAGTGTTAAGTGGGAGAAAAAGGTCAGGCAGTGGCTGATGGGCATGAGTACCAGGTCCGTAATGGATAGCCCATTGATGGTAACATAGCCGGCATCCTTTCGGAGCCGTGAGCCTTGGCATTCCGGGCAGGTGGTTTTGCCCCGGTAGCGGCTTAGCATGACGCGGTATTGTATCTTATAAGTTTGCTCTTCAATGTGTTGAAAGAAATTGTCTAGCCCCTTAAAAAACTGATTCCCCGTCCATAAAAGGGAATACTCTTCCTTAGAAAGTTCATGAATCGGTTTATGTATGGGAAAGTTAAAGTGATGGGCTTCGCGGATCAAGCGCTCTTTCCATGCGCCCATTTTTTCTCCTTTCCAGCAGGCAATGGCTCCTTCGTACACCGAGAGGTTGCGATTGGGAATAACCTTGTCCGGGTCAATGCCGATCACGCTCCCCATCCCTTCACAGTTTTTGCATGCACCGTAAGGGTTGTTGAAACTGAAAAAGTTGGGGCTTGGCTCTTCAAAGTGAAGATGATCCAGTTCAAAGCGGTTGGAAAAGTTTTTTTGCTCCACCCCCTTTTCTTGCAAGAGAAGAACGTGGCATGTGCCATCCCCCTCCAGAAAGGCGGTTTGTGCGGAGTCTGCAATACGACTGCTGAAGTCGGGATCGTTATGACTGGGGACAATGAAACGATCTATGAGGAGTTGAAGAGCCTCTTCTGTTACCTCTCCTTCTTTGCTAAGTGCCTCCTCCATGGGGTGAATACGGTTGTTGATGACCACCCGGCTATAGCCCTGTTGTATAAGGATATCCAGATGTGCTGCCGGGGATCTACCCTCGGGGAAGAGGATGGGGCAAGTGATGATTCCCTTTGTGCCGGGCGGGAGCCCTTCGATATGGGTGGTAATGTCCGATACCGTATGTTTCTTCACTTCTTTACCGGAAATGGGACTATGGGTTTTCCCTATGCGGGCAAAAAGAAGTTTAAGATATTCGTAGATCTCAGTGCTTGTTCCTACCGTACTTCTCGGGTTTCGGGTGTTTACCTTTTGGGCGATGGCAATAGCAGGAGCAATCCCTTTGATCGCATCTACTTCCGGCTTAGGCATGCGCCCCAGAAACTGTCGAGCATAGGCACTAAGGCTCTCCACATAACGCCGTTGTCCTTCTGCATAAAGGGTATCAAATGCAAGGGAAGATTTTCCCGAGCCGGAGAGCCCTGTGATGACCACGAGCTTGTTTCTCGGTATCGCCACATCAATGTTTTTGAGGTTGTGTATTTTTGCTCCCTTAATGAGAATATACTCTCTGGAGTCGTATGTGGTGATGTCAAGAGCCTCTTTCATGGTTCAAAGATAATAATATCTCTCTTCTCTCTTAGGGTCTTTTTGTGTGTTAAAAAAAGGTGTTTTATCCCGTCGAAGGGTAAAAAGAGTTGCTTTGTTGACAACAATGTCGTATATTTGCAGGGTAAAAGAATACAAAAAGAACATTTCTTACATTAAACGACGTTAAATAAAACAATCTTGCCATCGGACAATATCTACGCTATTAAGTATTAACAGCTAAAAAACAACACGTTATGAACAGACACGTTAATGTATCTGATCAGGAGTTGGTGAAAAGGTATTTGTCCGGAGATTCTCTTTCTCTCGAGCTTCTTGTTAATCGCCATAAGAATAAGGTCTATGCTTATATCTTGATGGTTGTGAAAGATCGTGATCATGCTGATGATATTTTTCAGGATACTTTCCTGAAAGTGATCCATACTCTCAGGAATGGGACCTATAAGGAAGAGGGTAAATTTATTCAGTGGGTCATGCGTATTGCCCATAATCTTACCATCGATTTTTTCCGTAAATCCAAGCGTTTCCCTGTGACTGATTCCGGAAACGATGACTTTGATATTATGGATCGGTTGAGTATCTCTGATCCCTCTATCGAAGAGGAGATGATTACCTCTCAAATTCATCATGATATCCGTCAACTGATTGAACTGCTCCCTAAAGAGCAGAAAGAAGTGCTTCGCATGAGGCATTATTACGATATGAGCTTTAAGGATATTGCCGAACAGACCGGCGTGAGCATTAATACGGCTTTGGGACGCATGCGGTATGCCTTGATCAACCTTCGGAAAATTATTGAGGAGAAGGAGTTGGCACTTACTCTGTAGGCATTGAGTTGGTACACTCCCCTCTTTCTTTGATTCGACCGCACAACTTGCTTCCTGGGGTGCTCCTATTATGCACGAGCGTGGAGGGTGAGACTTTTTGAGGGGAGCGTACAATATTCCCTCGCTTGTTGCCGTTGCTATATTGAACCTATTTTAATGTGGCATAGCCTATGGATAAAATTTACACGCAACACAATAGTTATTTTCCCGTTTCAGAGAAATTTGATGAGTCGCTCATGGATATGATTCCCGAAGATATTGTGCCTGATGATCGTCTTGTGGAGGCTATTCTTGCTTATGACAAGGCCCTCTCTTTTGTTCGGACACAAACGGTTACGACCGCTTCTTTAATTTTAAATTAGCCATTATTTCTCTTTTTGGGATACCTTCTTCTATTCTCCTTTGGGGATGAGCTATGGTTTCCCTATCTTTGTTCTTCATGAAGAGAGAGGAGCGTTTTCGGTTGATTCTGGATTATTTTCAGCAGCACAATCCGGATGCAGATACGGAGCTTAACTACAAGACTCCCTATGAGTTGCTTGTGGCAGTGGTGCTCTCTGCACAGTGTACGGATAAACGGGTAAATTTGATTACGCCGGCCTTCTTTGAACGTTTTCCTGATGTTGCTGCTCTTTCAGAAGCTTCTGTGGATGAGGTTTTTTCGCTGATAAAGAGCTGTTCTTATCCCAACAATAAGGCTAAGCATCTTTGTGGGATGGCAAGGATGTTGGAAGCTGACTTTGGAGGGGTGATCCCCGGTGAGGTAGCAGCACTTCAGCGCTTGCCCGGTGTGGGGCGAAAGACGGCTAATGTGATAGCTTCCATTATTTTTCACAAACCTGCCATGGCCGTGGATACGCACGTTTTTCGTGTCTCAGAGCGTATGGGCTTGACCTATCGGGCAAAGAACCCCCTTGAAGCGGAACAACAACTGGTGAAATATATCCCGGAGGCGCTGATTCCTCGCGCCCATCATTGGCTTATTTTGCATGGGCGCTATGTGTGTACGGCACTTAAGCCGAAGTGCCTGGAGTGTGGTGTGGCACCCTATTGTAAGACCTTTAATCGGCGAACTTGACACCCCCCTGTGGGGAGTGAACCTTTTGAGAAATGTGAGGTTTAATTTTTTTGTTTAATTGTAACTTTATAACAATGGCATTATTGAAACCGGGTGATAAAGCTCCCGAATTTGTGGCGAAAGATCAACATGGCAATGTGTTGTCACTGCGTGATTTTGCAGGAAGTAAACTAATCTTCTATTTCTATCCCAAAGATAATACGCCCGGTTGTACGGCAGAGGCTTGTAATTTGCGTGATAATTATCAACGCCTTTTGGATAAAGGGTTTAAAATTGTGGGAGTGAGCAAAGATTCCGAGAAGTCGCACGTGAATTTTACCAACAAGTACGAACTGCCCTTTCCGTTGATTCCCGATACCTCCCTGGAGGTGATTAAGCGTTATGGCGTTTGGGGTCCGAAGAAGATGGCTGGACGTGAATATGAAGGGATCTATAGAACTACCTATGTGATTGATGAGAATGGGGTTGTGGAGAAGGTTTTTAGTAAGGTGAAAACCAAGGATCATACGGAACAGATTCTTGCGGAGTATTAAGAAAAGAGCCCTAGTGTGGCCTTTGTTATTTTTATAGTTTTGAAGAGTGGGGCAACGTGATTTTTTGCCATTGTGTTGCTCTTGAAGGGGGTACGAATTCCCCTGTTTTGTATTAATTGATAACCATGTGAGGAGATTCTGGAGAAGAGGCGTATATGTAGGAGACCGGAAAATGGGAATGCCGAAGTTGGTCATGTGCCATGAGAAGGTGGAGCATTTGAGATGATACGTCTTTCCTTTTGAGGAGTTTCTGTTCATAAAATAAAGATCATTATGAGTGCAGATAAGCAGAATGCGGAAAAGATGAAAGCGTTGAAGCTAACCCTTGATAAGATTGAAAAGGCTTATGGTAAGGGAACGATTATGAAATTGGGAGATGAAGCCGTAGAGGATATCCCCTCCATAAGCAGTGGTTCCATTAGTTTGGATAGTGCCCTGGGAATAGGAGGATTTCCGAAAGGACGCGTAGTGGAGATCTATGGGCCGGAGTCTTCGGGGAAAACAACCCTGGCCATTCATGCGATTGCGGAAGCACAAAAGGCCGGAGGAATTGCTGCTTTTATCGATGCAGAGCATGCGTTCGACCGTTTTTATGCACAAAAGTTGGGCGTGGATACGGAGAACCTTCTGGTTTCTCAACCCGATAATGGAGAACAAGCACTGGAGATTGTGGATAACCTTATCCGCTCCGGAGCAATTGACCTGATTGTGATTGATTCCGTGGCGGCTCTTACGCCTAAATCAGAGATTGAAGGAGAAATGGGGGACTCAAAAATGGGGCTTCAGGCTCGCTTGATGTCTCAGGCCCTTCGTAAGTTGACCAGTACCATCAGTAAAACAGGAGCTGTCTGTATCTTTATTAACCAGTTGCGGGAGAAGATCGGAGTGATGTTTGGAAACCCTGAGACTACAACGGGTGGGAACGCATTGAAGTTTTACTCCTCAGTACGCCTTGATATTCGCCGAACCTCTACGATCAAGGATGCGGATCGTGTGATTGGTAATAGAGCCCGGGTGAAGGTGGTGAAGAATAAGGTGGCTCCTCCCTTTCGTCAGGCAGAGTTTGATATTATCTATGGTGAAGGAATCTCCAAAATTGGGGAGATTATCGACCTGGGAGTTGCGTATGATATTTTGACCAAGTCAGGTTCCTGGTACTCCTATGGAGAGACCCGTCTTGGCCAGGGGCGTGATGCGGTAAAGAATCTTTTGATGGATAATCCTGATTTGATGGATGAAGTGGAAGGGAAGATTCGTGAGGTAATGGCGAAGAAATAGGTATGAAAAAATTAGTAGCACGACTTTTTCCTGGAGCGTTTATGATCCTCCTCTTCGCTTGTGGAGGAAGGAATCTTCAACATGCGGAAACAGCCACGGTAACTCCTTCCGCTGAAGAAGTTTCGTATGAGGACTTTCTTCGGGCTCGGGCTATCGCTAGAACGGCAGCGGATAGTTTGCTAGAAGCACTTCAGGATATTGATTATGTAATTCAAAAACAGGGGCTCACTGTGGAAAATGGGATTCCCCTCTCGGAAGTATATCTTCAAATGGGGAAGGCTGAACAGGCTCAACAGGCGCTCTACTCGGTGTTGGAACTTCATCCTGAGGATCCGGAGCTCTTCGTGGCCATGGCGAGGCTCTTTCTGATTCGTCAAAATTATATGATGTGTCACCATTACGCTTCACAGGCGTACGAAAAGGATAATACCCTCACCACTCCTGTCTTTTACGATGGACTTGCCTATGCCGAAGAGGGGGATACAAGCAAGGCGATCAACTGTTTTAGCAATGTGCTTCTTGTGGACGATGCGCATTATGAGGCATTGATACAGTTGGGATTGATGTATAGTCAAAGGGGAAATCCTTTGGCCCTTCAATACTTGGAGCGTGCCTTACAGATTCAGCCCGATAGTATGGAAGCTCTTCATCTGCTTGGACTTTTTCAGCAGGAATCGGAAGATTATGAAGAGGCACTGGAGACGTACGGTAACATATTAGCCATGAACCCTACCTATGTGCACGCTCTTTATAACTCCGGTTATATTTACCTCACTACTTTTTTTAATTACGACTCGGCGGTCTCCTATTTTGATCGGGTGGTTTCCCTGGAGCCGGATTATGTGGATGCTCTTTACAACCTGGGATACTCCTATGAGTTGCGTGGGGACTTTATGAATGCACGCAAATATTTTCGGAGGGTGTTGGAGTTAAATCCCGGGTATGTATACGCCATTCAGGGGATTCAGCGAGTTCGAAAGTAGATTACCATCTTTTTTATCCTCTCTAAGCTGTTTTTGGGTCTCTCTGGTAGTCCATGTATAGAGACCTTGAGATCGTCTCTCTTGATCGATTATGTGAGGCCGTTTTTTTGGGGTCAGGACTCTTTTTTTTCTTTTTTCAGCGCATTTAGAGAATTAGACTTCCCACTTGATACACCAGAAAAGAGACAACCCATGCGAGTCCGGTGGTGTAGAAAATTTCAAAGAGGGCATATTTCCACTTTCCTGACTCTTTTTTTATGGTTGCCACCACGGCAATACAGGGAAAATAGATAAGAATGAAAAGCATAAAGGTGATAGCTGTTAGCGGTGTGAAGAGTTTTTTACCTTTGTTAGGGCCCGTCAAGATAGTTTGGCTCTTAATCCGATGGGGGAGACTTTGTGCCTCCATGCCGGGGGAAGGAGGGAAGAGTACTCCTAGAGTGCCTACAACCACCTCTTTGGCCGGGAGTCCCGCTACAATGGCGCATGACATCCTCCAGTCAAATCCTAAAGGTTTCATTATCGGGGCAATAAAGGTTCCTATTTTGCCAATATAACTGTTTCTTTGCTCCTCGCTTTCCTTCATAAGTTCCAACGAAGAGATTTGCTTCTCTTTTGTGGCAATATTCTCCATTGAAAGGCCTTCCGCATGGTCTATCTCCTCTTGTAATTGTGTGATTTTTGCCTCGTAGTTGGTGGTATATTCCACATCTCTGGGGAAATATCCTAAAGCCCAGATGATCATGGAGGCGATGAGTACGATGCCTCCGATCTTTTTCAAATAGGCGGCCGTGTTAAACCATACGTGCATTAGGATACTTTTTAAGGTGGGAATTCTGTAAGGGGGTAACTCCATCACAAAAGGCAAGTCTTCCTTCCTGAAAAAGACTTTTTGCAGTAGAAATGCGGAAAGAATGGCTAAGATAATGCCTGAAAGGTAGATGATGAAGAGAATGGTCCCTTGGTTATTCTCAAAGAAGGCTGAGATGAAGAGGATATAAACGGGTAGGCGTGCACCACAGGACATGAAAGGGGTGATAAACATGGAGATAATTCGGTCTCTGCGACTTTCAATAATTCTGGTGGACATGATGGCTGGTACGTTGCAGCCGAAACCCATTACCAGAGGAATAAAAGATTTCCCATGTAGCCCGATGCGGTGCATGGCCTTGTCCATGATAAAGACCGCCCTGGCCATATAGCCCGAATCTTCAAAGATAGAGATGAAAAGATAGAGGATGATAATGTTGGGGAGAAAGACGATGACACCTCCCACACCTCCAATCACCCCGTCAATGAGAAAATCCTTTATAATCCCCTCTGGCATTCCTTGATGAATCTGTTCTCCAAGCCATTCTACTCCCTGTTCAATCCACTCCATAGGATAGGCTCCCAAGGTGAAGGTGAGGTAAAACATGGCCCACATAAGGAGTAAAAAAATGGGGAATGCATACAGTTTATGGGTGACAATGAGGTCGATGAGATCCGATTTTCTCATGCGTTTCTTTTGGGAGGGTTGATAGGTCTCCTTAAGGGCTCCCGCAATGAAACCGTATCGTGCATCGGTGATGATGGACTCTGTATCCTCCTTCATGAAAGAGGATACGATATTAATCTGTTGGTTAACAGTCTCTTTAATATTTTCTGCGTGGTGGAGGGAGGCAATGCGTTCTTCTGTTTCCGCATCTTTCTCCAGGAGTTTCGTGGCGATAAACCGGGGGGATACCCTATCGGTGAGATCCTTGCTATCGGAACTTGTTGTGATCTCCTTGGTGATCTTGTCAATGGCGAGTTCCACAGCCCTTCCATAATTGACCTGTATGGGGCGGGAGACCTTGCTCTTTCCCTCATATACGGCGACAATCTGTTCCAATAAGGCTTCTACACCCTCTCCCTTTGAACCCACCGTGGGGACAATGGGCATGCCCAGTAGTTTTGCCAGTTGTTCTATTGCGATCTTATCGCCGTTTTTCTCCAACTCATCATACATGTTTAGTGCGATTACTACTCTGATATCCATGTCGATAAGTTGCGTGGTAAGGTATAAGTTTCGTTCAATGTTGGAGGCATCGACCACGTTGACTACCACATCAGGCATTTTGTCGCGGATGTACTCTCTTACGTAGAGCTCCTCAGGAGAGTAAGCCGTAATGGAATAGGTTCCGGGTAAGTCCGTTACGTTGATTTGATAGCCGTCATGATAGAAGTGAGCCTCTTTCGATTCCACCGTTACACCTCCATAGTTTCCGGTGCGTTCGTGTCGTCCACTGGCATGGTTAAAGAGAGAGGTCTTTCCTGAATTGGGGTTTCCCACAAAAGCAATGTTAATTACTTTCTTTTTACGCCGGGCATAGGCTTTGAAGCTCTTTTTCAGATCGGATGTGCCGTTTTCGTGGGGGATAGATTCCAACTCCTGCTCCCCATTTTGTCGGAACTTTTCCTCCGTCGCAACCTCCACCAGCTGTGCCTCCGAAGCTCGTAAAGAGACGTTATAACCCAGAATATGATACTCTGTAGGATCTCCCAAAGGGGCTCTTTTGATCACGGAGACCTCTCTCCCCGCTACAAACCCCATCTCCATGATGCGCTTTCGAAAAGCACCAGTGCCCTTTACCTTTGTGATAATCCCTTTTTCCCCTTGTCGTAAGTTAAAAAGTGTCATTACTTTTAATTTAGTCTAAGTTTAAATTACAAGCAAAGGTAACGATAAATTTGTTACGGGAAAAGAGGGGAGGTGAAGCGGGAGGAGCCTAACGGGGTAAGGGTAGAGGGAAATGGGTTGCGTTATGACTTCTACTCCTCTTCTGTGAGTACATGGTGGATATAGTGGAGGGTCTCCACGAGACGGCTTCCCCAGTGCGAAGTAAAAAAACGCTTCAGTTCTGCCACTGCATTCTCCTTGGCTGCCAGTGAGTTCTTTTGATATAGCAGGGTGAAATCCTTGAGATCCTGGTAGATATCTGCCAGGTTTTCAGCCAGGCTTCCTTTGGAGGGGGGCTCCATATCCATCTCCTGGTAATTGTAGTATGGGAAGTTATCGAGGGAGCCAAATTTCTCTCTGAGGGGGGTAAAAATGTCTTCCCATTGCATCTCCGTAACATAACGTTCGTTGGCTTCCGGGTATTCGGGGAGAATGGTGGGGAGAAGGGCCCCCTTCAGGTAGAGAAGGGGGATCATCTTCTGCATATAGGTTAAAATATCCGCTCTTTTGTAGTTGGAAGCCTTCTCTACGAAGAGGCAAAATTCAACGGCAACGGTAAACATTTCCAATACGCCCTTGGAGGCAACAGGGTTTTCCTGGGAGGTGGTCATTGGCCTGATTTTAGGTGAAGGTTTTAGTTGTAAACTATTGGAATTTACTTAAATATCTCTGTAAGGGCTTCCAGTTTTCGTGTTAGTTCCTGCTCCTTTTCCGGGTACTCCTCTGGTTTTTCCAGGGGCGTTTTAACGCTGAAATAGTATTTTATCTTGGGTTCTGTGCCAGAGGGTCTGGCTGTAATTTTTGTTTCGTCTGCCAGTATAAATTGCATCACATTGGATGGTGGCAGGTTAATGGCTTCTTTCTTTCCTGTTTGTTGATTAATTTTGACACTGTTGAGATAGTCCAAAACCGTTACAACAGGGGTGTTATTGAGCTCTTTGAAGGGGGCGTTTCGGTATTTGTCCATCCATCCGGCGATCTCTTCTGCTCCCTTTTTTCCTTGGCGTACCACCGATAGGAGGGACTCTTTATAGAGTCCGAACTCCACGTATATATCGGTGAGTAGCTCTTCCATGGTTTTTCCCATAGCGTGTGCCCATGCAGCAGTTTCTGCAATCATGGCGCAGGAGATAACGGCATCTTTATCGCGAACATAATCTCCCACAAGGTATCCATAGCTCTCTTCGCCACCTACCAAAAAACGTTTTTTTCCTTCTTGTTCACGGATGATCGCCGCAATATATTTGAAGCCGGTGAGTACATCATAGCTTTCGACTCCGAATTGTTGAGCAATCTCCTTCAGAAGTTCAGTTGTTACGATAGTTTTTACAATGAATTCATTGCCTTTTAGTTGCTTTTCTTTCTGTTTTAGGATGTAGTAGAATAGGAGTGTAGCTGTTTGATTTCCATTAAGTAGCGTGTATCCTCCCCGGCTGTTTTTGATGGCAATACCCACCCTGTCACTGTCGGGGTCTGTGCCCATTACAAGTGCTGCATCGATCTCCTTAGCCTTTGTGATGGCCATGGCAAGGGCTGCAGCCTCTTCCGGGTTAGGAGAGGCTACGGTGGGGAAGCTTCCGTCGGTGATATTTTGAGCTTCTACGGTGGTTACCTCTTGGAAACCAAACCTCTCAAGAGCCATGGGAACCAGTTTTACGCCAGTTCCGTGAATGGGGGTATAGACGATTTTTAGATCATTATGCGCTGCAATAGTGTGGGGAGATAGGCTATAACTGGCTATTTTTTCGATATAGGCCGTGTCTATTTCTTCTCCAATATGTTTGATGAGTGAAGGTTTTTTTTGGAAATTAATTTCGGTAACCTCCTGGATGGAGAGTACCTCATTGATGATGTTTTTGTCATCGGGGGCAATGATCTGTGCGCCATCGCTCCAGTACACCTTGTAGCCGTTGTACTCTTTGGGGTTGTGGGAGGCCGTGATCATAATACCACTGTGGCATTGGAGGTGTCGTATGGCAAAGGAGACTTCCGGGGTGGGGCGAAGGGCATCGAAGAGGTAGACCTCAATCCCATTGGCCGATAGGACACTGGAAGTGACTTCCGCAAAGAAGGTGTTATTGATGCGGCAATCATAGCCGATAACAACTTTTATAACCGGTTCATTGGCAAAGGCCTTACGTAGGTAATTGGCTAGTCCCTGAGTTGCTTTTCCTACGGTGTATTTGTTCATGCGGTTGGTGCCGGGGCCCATGATGCCGCGCAGTCCCCCTGTTCCAAACTCCAGATCTCGATAGAAGGCATCGGTCAACTCCGTGTCGTCAGCGTCGATTAAGGCTTGTACGGCTGCTCGGGTTTCGTCGTCATAATCAGCGGTTAACCATTGTTTTGCTCGTTGTAGGATCTTTGGGTCTGTCATTGTTCTTCGAGTTATAAATTTTGTTGCGATATGCGGTCAATACATTGTTTTAGCCCCTCTTCCCATGTGGGCATGGTGAAGTGGGTTTCTGTATTCAGTTTGTTCGTGTTGAGGATACTGTATGCGGGGCGTTGTGCTGCCGTAGCATAATCTTCCGTAGAGGTTGCCGTAAGGTCGGGGGTAAGGCCACTGTATTCAAATGCTTTTGCCGCAAGGTGATACCAACTGGTGTATCCTCTGTTGGCTACATGAAAGTAGGTAGTCTCCTCGGGGTGGGGAAGGTTGCTCAGAAAGAGAATGGCTTTGGCAAGATCTCCTGCATAGGTAGGGCTTCCATATTGGTCGTTGATGACACGTAGGCGTTGATTGGCCCGAGCCCGTTGGAGCATGGTATGAATGAAGTTGTTTTCGAACTCCGAGTAGAGCCATGAGGTGCGTATGATAAGGGCTTTTGCTCCGGCGTTTGCAATGGCACGTTCTCCTGCTAGTTTGCTCCTTCCATAAGCATTGAGGGGGTTGGGAGGATCCATTTCCAGATATCCTGTTTTTTGGGTGCCATCAAAGACGTAATCCGTGGAGAGGTGAATGAGAAGTGTGTGGTATTTTTTGCAAAGAGCAGCTAGTAGGCCAGGAGCCTCTCCATTGATCTTAGTGGCAAGTCTCTCCTCCTTTTCGGCGCCTTCTACGTTGGTATAGGCGGCTGTATTAATCAGAATATCAGGTTTTATCTCTTTAAAAAAAAAATCAACTGCTTTGTCATCGGTGATGTCAAGTGATTCCACATCTGTGGAGAAGATACGATGTTTCTGTATCTCTTCATGGCATCCAAGAATGGACTTTCCGAGTTGTCCGTGGGCTCCTGTGAGTAAAATCTTCTTCATCATGATGATACGTTGATCAGGGGGGGGCGTTAATGGCCTTTTACATGAGGTTGAAGTCCTACGCCAAAATAGTCAAATCCTTGTTCAATCAGCTCTTCACGGTCATAGATATTGCGCCCGTCAAAGATGACAGGATTTTTCATCCGTTTTTTCACCTCTTTGAAGTCGGGAGCCCGGAACTCTTTCCATTCCGTAGCAAGAATGAGTGCATCTGCTTCATCCAATGCATCATACATTGTCGTGGCATAGTCAATCTTTTCTCCCATTATTCGCTTGGATTCCTCCATTGCCACGGGATCATAGCCCGTGATTTCGGCTCCCTCTTCCAAGAGTTTATGGATGATTTCCAGCGAGGGAGCCTCCCGCATATCATCCGTTTGGGGTTTGAATGACAATCCCCATAGTGCGATCTTTTTACCCTTTAGGTCATGGTTAAAATAGTGTTTTGCCTTGGTTACCAAGGTGGACTTTTGCTGATTGTTGACCTCTTCCACCGCTTGCAGGACACGCATCTCGTAGTCATGTTCCCGAGCTGTACGGATGATAGCCTTCACATCTTTGGGGAAACAAGATCCACCGTAGCCAATGCCGGCATAGATGAATTTGTTGCCGATACGAGTATCACTTCCAATACCTCGTCGTACATCGTTGATGTTTGCTCCTGTTTTTTCACAAAGATTGGCGATGTCGTTCATGAAACTGATCTTTGTGGCCAGCATGGCATTGGCGGTGTATTTCGTCATCTCAGCACTGGGGATGTCCATAAAAATTACCGGATGTCCATTGGCTGTAAAAGGCTTGTATAGCCGGGTAAAAAGGGTTTTTGCTTTTTCAGAATTTACGCCCACCACAATACGATCCGGTTTAAGAAAATCTTCCACGGCCGAACCCTCTTTTAGAAACTCTGGGTTGGACGCTACGTCAAAGGGGATTTCCTTCCCTCGGAGGAGAAGCTCTTGCTGTATAGTGTGGTGTATTTTTTCTGCAGTTCCTACGGGAACCGTTGACTTTGTGACGATGAGCATATAGTGGTTCATCTCCCTTCCTACGGTGCGTGCCACTTCCAACACATAGTGTAGGTCTGCACTCCCATCCTCGTCAGGAGGCGTTCCTACTGCACTGAATACAATTTCTGCTTTCGGTAATGTTTCGGCAAGGTCAACGGTAAAGTGTAACTTCCCCTTTTGGATGTTGCGCTGTACCATCTCTTCCAGCCCCGGTTCATATATGGGGATCTTTCCTGCTTTAAGATGTGCGATTTTTGTGTGATTTGTATCTACACATGTGACATTCATTCCCACCTCGGCAAAGCAAGTACCCGTGACAAGCCCCACATAGCCTGTTCCTACAACGACAATATTCATAACGAAAGAAATATGATTGCTATTTTGAGGCAAAGTTAATGATAATGCAATATAATTGAGGATGTGTGGAAATAATTTTTCTCCTTTTTGCATAAAGATGAATCTTCCATGCCTATTAAGGGATACACAACGGGATGATTATGGGGACGGAAGAGGGGGGGGGAAGTCGGAAGTCGGAAGTCGGGAGACGGAAGAGGGAAGAGGGGAGAGGGAAGAGGGAAGTTGGAAGTCGGAAGTCGGGAGACGGGAGACAATTTTTGGTGAATGTTGCCATTAATCCAAGCCAAAGGTTACAAAATACAAACAGCTGAACGATAGATTCGCCTCTTTTTGTTGTTTTTAGGGTGTTTTAACTTGTTGTTAATCAGTATTTTTGTTGTTATTAACACGGTGGTGTTGATAAATTGTGTTGTTGTTGTTCTAATTGTTTGTTTATGAGGTGGTTATGTTTTTGTTGTTCTCTTTTTCTACGAATTTTAGGAGGTTTGACGGGTGTTTTTCTCGTAGTTTTTCTTGTTGATGATTAGGTTTATTGTTTGATAAATAAGGTTTTATGTATAGGGGGTGGTGGTGGTGTTTGTGTGGTGTGTTTATTTGTTTTAGTGAATGAAAAATGGTTACTTTGTAGCAGGAAGGATAAGTGTGAAAGAGAGCGTGTTCGCATTGCTGATGACAGGAAAAAAGGAACAGAGGTGCGTCTCTCTGCAAGGTGGGTTTTTTTCGTATCTTTGGAGGTGGTGGAGTGTGGTTCTGAGGGGAAAAAAGAGGAAATTTGTACTTGAAAGTGCGTTTTATATGAAAAAAAGACAAATCTTGGAGCAGACACTTGTTTATTTCGGAAATGAAGATTACTTTTGTGGCTTAATGCAAGTTATGGTAAAACCGTTTATAGTATTGAATAAGGATCGGCAGTTATCTCCTCAGGAGAGGTTGAGCAGTCTTGTAAGAAGAGAGGGGTTGGTCTTTCCTTTTTTTTGTATATTTGCCCGTTTTGTCATGGATGTGAATAGCATTAAATATGAACCAAAAATTAATTAGTGGTATAATCAATTATTTAAAACCAAAATCATCAGTTATGAAAAAATTAAACTTTCTGAGATTTGCAACGCGCCTCACGTTATTGCTCACGGTAGTGGTAGCGTTGGGTCTTTCTGCAAACGCACAGGTTACGGTTCCCGACGGCTTCCAATATCAGGCTGTCGCTCGTGACGCAAGTGGTGTTGCTCTGGCAAACACTCCTATCACCGTCCAGTTTACTGTAACCGCCGACGGTGGCCTCAATGTTGTTCAAACGGCTAACGTAACAACAAACGACTTTGGCCTCTTTAATCTTGTAGTTGGTGCAGGTATCGACTTCGAAGGTCTCGAGAACCCCCAAATCAATGTTCAAATTGATGCAGGTGCAGGTCTCGTGGATATGGGTACGGTACCTTTCCAATCTGTTCCTTACGCTGCTGTAGCAGGTAACGTAGCTTACGTAGAGAATGGAATTCTTCATGTGGGTAACGATACCTTCAACACAGGTAGCTTCTTTAATGGTACTCCCGGTGTGGTTGAGCCTTCTCAAGCTGTAGTTGTTGATGCCAATAAATCCATTGAAGGATTTGGTGATGTATCAACCGAAGGCTCCTTGGTGGTAGGTTCTACCATTACTGCAAATAACTATGTTCGTATCCTCTCTACTGCCAATAACACCAACAATAATTGGAATACAGGTGCCCTCCAGGTTAATGGTGGTGTTGGAATTGCCAACGATGTATGGATTGGTGGTAGCTTCCAGGCTGAAGGTCCTGCTTCTGTGCTTAGCCTTGATGTGCTTGGTGGTGACCTCAACGTAACTGGTAATGTTAATGCAACCGGAGCTGCTGGCTTCGGCGGTGACCTGAATGTAGGTGGTAATGCTAATATCGCTGGTGATCAAGACGTTACAGGTAATAGTACGGTAGGTGGTGATGCTGCTGTTGCTGGCAATGCTACTGTAGCTGGTAATGTTGCTGTAGGTGACGCTCTTAACGTTACTAACGATGCTACTCTTGGTGGAGCCCTTGAGGTTGCAGGTGACGGCTCTTTTGGCGGTGATCTTACCGTTGCAGGAGACATGAACCTTACCGGAGACCTTACTGCAGATGATTTTTATGGAAACTTCCATGGCGGTACCCTCGATCTTGGAGCCAAGTCAGTTACCATTACAACCATTGCAACAGCTGTTGCTAACACCTCTGACGCGTTGGTGACTAACCAAGGTGTTTGGAATGCTGATCAAGCCCTCCAGGCTAACATCGATGATAATACGGAACTGATCGCTTCCAATGCAGATGATATTGCTTCTAACTGGGAATTTATCATGAATGATGTTGATCTTCAGCATGTATATGGTAATGGTAATGAAATTGAGATTGCTCCCAATAGACCTGTTGCTCTCTCTTCCAATAATGCAGAGGCTGCTTTTACCGCTCATCTTGATGATATTGCAGCAGATCAGGCTGTTGTTGAGGCCGATCTTAACGGCGATTATATGACTAAGTTGGCTGCTACTGAGGGCCAAAATGCTTTTGGTGTAAAAGCTGTTATTGCTAACAATAATGCTTTTGGTGCATTGGCCGCAACTATTGTGGAGTCCGGTGTTGCTAAAGATTATGCAGGTTACTTCAATGGTAATGCTTTTGTGAAGTCTGAGCTTAGAGTTTCTGAGTCTGGTTTCCTCTATGTGGATAATACGATTGGTTCTGGTGATTCAAACTCCGGAGCAATGGTTGTTAAAGGTGGTGTTGGTGTAGGTGAAAACCTGAATGTGGCTCAAGATGCCAATGTTGGAGGAGATTTTGCTGTTAGCGGTAATACGTTATTAGGTAACGATCCTATGGGTGATACTTTCACCGTGAATGCCATGACCTTACTTAATGGTGCAACTGCAATCCATGGTCCAACCATCATTACTGGTGAAACTGCAATTAACGGAGCAACTACCGTTACTGGTGTGACTACCTTAAATGGTGCTACTACTGTAAATGGTGCTACTACGTTGAACGGTGCTACTGCCGTAAATGATCATTTAACTGCTTCTTCTCTCCATGTAACGGGTACTTCTGATCTTGATGGTGATGTAACTGCAGGGGCTGATCTCGATGTAGCGAATGAACTCTTTGTAGGCGCTAATGCTACTGTAGATGGTAGTATCGATGTATCCGGTGATGCTGATATTGATGGTAATGCAACGATAGGTGGTGACGCTAGTGTGGGATCCAACCTCTCTGTTGGTGTTGCTATCTCTGCTGCTGCTGGTCATTTCCATACCATCAACGCTAGTGAAGCTGATTTTACCACATTTGAAGCTAATGCCGGTAGTATAGATGAATTAGAAGCTGGTGAGATAGCTGCAACTAATGCTGGTATTGAGCATCTTGCTGTGGATGTTGATATCGCTTTTGATGGCGTAACGGCAACTGGTATCATCACCGATGCTGAGGCTGCTGCTGCTGCTTGGGATGATAACGATGCAGAACTGGCTACTGCTGGTGCTATTTACGAATATGTAGAGTTCCGTGCTGATGCTATCTATTTCCAGGAACTTTATGACAATGCGGTAGCAAGTGGCAATCTCGTTAATTTTGATGTTGTGACAGCTGATAATCCTGTACGCTTCCTTACAAGTGATAGTGAAGCTTACGTTGCTCGCCTTGCGGATGCAGGGTCTACTAATCCGTTGATTGACGGTGCCGCTGTTTTTGCTGCTGATGAGGCAGAAGGTAACTGGGCTGCTCTCGGAACTGTTGTGGCTGGAACTGACTATGCCGCTTATTTTGCAGGTAATGTATACACCTCTAGCGATGTAGCTGTTGATGGTGGTTTAACAGTATCCAATGATGTTTATGTAAGTGAGCACGGCTCTGTTCGTATTGATAACGAGGCTAACTCAAACAATGACCAATCCGGTGCTTTGGTAGTAGACGGTGGTGTTGGTATTGGCCACGATGTTCACATTGGTGGTTACGTACAGACAGGTTCTTACATCGAAGTAGGTGGTGATGCTACTGTTCATGATGATCTTGTTGTAGAAGATAATACTCACCTTGGTGATGATGCTGCTACGGATGTTTTGATCGTTGATGCTGCAACTACCTTGAATGGTTTGACAATGATTGATAATGATCTTACCGTAACAGGTACTGCTGACATCATTGGTGCGGTTACCGTTTCTTCTACTTTGGATGTGGCTAGTGATATTACCGGTGGTGGTAACTTGGCCATTGAAGGTACTTCTCATCTGAATGGTAATGTGACTACAAGTGGTACTATCGCTGCTACAGGTAGCATTACTACGGGTGGTGACCTTGGAGTAGGTGGAGACATTACTGCTGCTGGTGATATTGTCGGTGAAGGTGATTTGATGATTCTTGGACATACTGACTTGTTCGGTACTCTTACCGTTTCTGATGCAACTACCTTGGGAGACCTTAATGTTACCGGTACTTTCGCCCTTGATGGTGTTGAAAGTGCAACCAATAGCGAGATTATGATTGGAAGAGGTGCTGGAAACACACCTGTTTGGGGTACTGCTTCTGATATTATGGCTGATCTTGAGGATGGTGCCGGTATTGCCGATTTCCTCTATGATGGTGGAAGCGCTGTTCTTATCCATGCTGAGGTAGATAGCGAGACCATGATGTTCAACAACGTAGGTGATGGTCAAATTGCTGTGAACCAAGATTGGGCATTTGATTGGACAAATAACCATGGATTTGGACGTAATATTGAGGTAGCAAGTGATGTGGCTGTAGGGAATGCTCTTACTGTAGCTCACAATGTTACTTTGGGTACTGATTGTGGGGATATGCTGACGGTAAATGGTGCAGCTGATTTCAACTGTGCAGTTTCTTTCTCTTCTATCATTCTTGATGGTGTAACTCTTAGTGAGGTACGTACAGTTGCAGAAGGTATCAGGACAGATGGTACCGCTACTGATAATGCCATCGCTACTGAGGCTGCTATCGCTGATTGGTTGCCTGAAACTCGTGGTATTGCTGAAGCTGAAAAAGCATTGGTACTTGACGCTGCCAATACGATTATAGCTCCTGCTGCTGGTGCCTTTAATATGGATATGGGTAATGGACATCTTCACGCTCAGTCTGTAAGTAGTGCTAACCTGGAAGTAACAGGTACTGTTACCGCTACTGGTGCTACTACTAACCTGGGAACTACTAATATTGGAAATACCCTTACCGTTACTGATGAGGCTAACTTTGATGGAGAGACTCATTTGAATGAGTTAGTGCTTGATGTGACTAATACCTATGGTGTGGATGCAACACTTGCTGCTACAGATCACTTTGTAGTTGCTACTAACGGTGGTATAACCTTGACACTTCCTGTTGCTGGTGTTGAAAATGGCCAGGTAATGACCGTTCTTAATTCCGATGCTGCAGCTGGAGTGAGTGTTAACATGGGTGTTGCTGGTCATTATAATCTTGTTCCTGAGCATGCCGAACAGTTTGTTTTCTATAATACTCGTTGGTATCCTGTGGACTAAGATCGATTTCTTCGATGTTAAAATAACCTTGCGGGGATAACCCGCAAGGTCATTTTACCTCTCTCAACAAAAATGTTTAAAATAGTTATTATGAAAAGAATTTTCACATTTATACTCAGTTTCGGCTTCCTGTTGGGCGTTATGGCTCAAAACGTCGATCAGTTCGTAATCTCCAGTGGAGGAAATCATTCGACTGATGTGGGAAGTGGGATCTCTCTGAGCTGGACCATCGGTGAGACGGTGATCGCTACGCTTGATAGTGGTAGTGGTGGCCCCATTCTTACCCAGGGTTTCCATCAACCAATGAATTCTTTTAGCGGACAGGTTGTTGTGGTTCCTGCGGGATGGAGCGGCCTTTCAAGCTATATTGATTATACCGAGGATGTTTCTGTTCTCCTGAACCCCGTTATGGCGGAGTTCATTATTCTTAAAAACCTTACACAATCTTACTGGCCTCCTACCAATAGCATTGGTAACTGGGATCCTTACCAAGGATATAAGATTAAGGTACAATCGGAAGTAAGTCTTTATTTTGAGGGCACTCCTCTGGAGAACAGAGAAGAGGCTATCAATGATGGTTGGACTATTATTCCTGTGCTTGCCGATCACAATGTCGCTACTGCTGCTCTTTTTGCGCCTCTTGGTTTCAATTTAGAGATTGTAAAAGAGATTGGGGGGAATGGCGTATACTGGCCTGGTCAGGAAATCAATAGCTTACCTTTCTTAACTCCGGGTCGTGCTTATATGGTTTATTCGCATGCTCCTGCTACTATAGACTTTGAGGGTCTTAAGGGTGGCCTTATTGAAGGCGAATTTTATCCTGAATTTGTCAATAACACACCTTGGAACGACGTTGTTGCCACTGGTACTTCCCATACATTGGCTGTTTCTGCGGATGCACTTGCAGAGGTAGAGGGGCTTGAGTATGGTGATGTGATTGGTGTATTTACCCAGGATGGTCTTTGTGCCGGTGTTTTCGAATACCTCGATAACAAAGGTGCAATCGCTATTACCGCTTTCATCGATGATGAGACCACCAAGTTAACGGATGGTTTTACCATTAACGAAGCGATGACGCTTAAACTTTACAAACCTTCTACTGATGAGGAGTTTGTGCTTGAAGCTACTTATGATGAGAGTATGCCTAATACCAATCTTTTTGCGGCTGCTGGTCTCTCTAAGATTAATGGTCTTGAGAAGAGTGCTACTGGTTTGAACGACTTTACACTGAATGATGTGGAGCTCTATCCGAACCCGGCCAATGACTTTGTGACTCTCAACGTAATAGGTACCCTTTCAAACGCTGCAGAATATAGCATCTATGGTGCTGAAGATGGAAAGGTTTTACGCAATGAATCATTGACATCTAATCAGGTTCGCGTAAATGTTTCTACCCTTGCTCAAGGTGTCTATTTTGTACGTGTTACTGATAGTGGCCGCGTAGTTGTGAAAAAACTTATCATTCAGAACAACAAATAGGGTGCTGCATAAATAATTTTGTAGCATCATAAAATTTCTGAATGCAGATGTTTTTTCTAAAATATCTTTGCGGTATATGAAATGATTGTAAAGCATTGTGGCACAAACCTCTTCGGTATTCTTTAACGGGGAGGTTTTGCCGCACTTTAACGATTTCTTACATGTAACTTACTTATTCAGATTAGTATTAATTTAAAATTAGCATTATGTTTATAAAAATACGAACGTTGGCTTTTGTCCTTTTAACCTGCTTTTTTGCTTTTGGGTCTATGGCTCAGGCTCCTGCAGGGTGGACAGCCATGGCTACCGATAACAATATGACCGTATCTGTTCCGGCCTCGGTGCTTAACGGTGCTCCCATTCCGGTTGGATCTTGGGTGGGTGCCTTTTACACCACTGACGATGGAGCAGAGCGTTGTGGTGGTTCATGGCAATATGACGGGACTTTTCCTTTTGCCATTTCCGTTTTTGGAGATGATGCCCTCACTGCCGTTAAAGACGGATTTGATGTGGGGGAAGCCGTTATTTGGAAACTTTACCATGACGGTTTCGAATATCCTGGGAATGATGTGGTCACCCCTAACGGGATGCAAGGAGGAGGTGCCCCCTCTCCAGAGAATAGTGTGACCTACTCGGTTAATGGGCTTGTTAATGGCTTGGTTACGATTCTTTTTACGGGTAATCCTATTCCCCAGTCGGCCATTACCGGTACTGTCACAAAGAACTCTTCTACACCGGCATTGCGGAATGTGAAGGTGGTTATTGAACCGGGTAATTATGTTACCTATACTGACCATATGGGGTCCTATTGTCTTTACCTTCCTTTAGGTTCTTCCGGAACCATTACACCCTCCAAGACGGCTTGGGGATTTACGCCTGAGGATCGTGTCTTTGAGGACTCTCCCGCCTCTTTGACGGGAATGGATTTTTTGGGTACACAATATGCGGTGACCGGTACGGTGACCGATCTCAATGATGAGCCTATGGGAGGTGTGAGTATTGAGTATGAGAGTAACGATGGTTCATTGAATATTATCAAGGCAACGAACCCTGAGGGAGCCTATCAACTGAAGTTACCTCCAGGCTCTAGTGGTACCATTACTCCTTCCTTGTTGGATTACTCCACATGGCCTCCTACTGCATACTATTTTGATCCTGAAACGATTACCATTGCAGATTTGAACGCTCCTCTTTCCGATCAGGATTTTGTGGGATCGCTTGATCCTTTCCACTTTAACCTTTGTGGATCTGTTTCTACGGCAGTCGGTGATCCTGTAGCGGGTGTGGAGGTGACGTTTGTCTCTTCTGTGACCGGTGCTACTGTGATGGCAACGACGAATGATCAAGGCGATTATTGCCTTGTGGTGGATCCGGATGATAGTGGGGTGATTACGCCTGCTGTAAGTGCAACGGTTACTGCTTTCTTTCCGGAGAATATCACGGTTACCAATGTTTCTGCCAATATGGATAATCTGGACTTTATCGCAACCCTGGCGGGAAATACCTACTCCCTGTGTGGAACGGTTTCTCTTGAGGGGGGAACTGCTTCCGTGGAGAGTGTGGCGATGACCTGTACCATTGCGGCTTCCGGTAATGTGCTTACAACCAACCCCGATGCTTCTGGTAATTACTGCTTCGAGGGTGTGTCCGAGAATAGTCCAGTTACCATTGCAGCTCAACTGGAGGGCTATACCTTTGTACCTGCCTCCATTGAGATTGCCGATGTTACCTCGAATCAGGAGGATCTTGATTTTGCGGGTACGCTTAATCAATATACCATTTCTGGTTTAGTTACTGATGATGCCTCTTCTCCCATGAGTGGTGTGACCGTGAGTCTTGCAGGGCAAGCTGACGTGGTTACTGATACCGATGGGGTATTTACATTTACCGTAGATCATGGTTATACCGGTACAATGACCGCTACCTTGGCGGGCTTTATTTTTGTACCTGAGGAGAGAGCGTATACCAACCTTTCGGCAAGTCAGGTTGACCAAAATTTTGTAGGAACCTTATATACTCATAATATTTCCGGTACCATTACTGACGGAAGTAATCCTCTTGAGAACGTAGTGGTTAATTTCTCTAATGGAGCTGGTGAGGTTCATACCGATGCTTCTGGATTTTATGTGATTGCTGTACCCGATCATTATACAGGGGTGGCAACTCCCGTATTGGCCGGTTACTCTTTTGTTCCTACTACCATTGAGTACAATGATGTTACCAGTGACTATCCCGATCAGGATTATGTGGCCAGTGGTATCACCTATGTCGTAAGTGGTACGATCTCTGATGAGGCAGCTAATGGCGTTGCTGATGTTACCGTTACCTTTGATGGCATAGCGGATCCTGTTCTTACTGATGCATCAGGATATTATGAAAAAAATGTACCTCATGGATGGACAGGTAACATCACGCCTTCGAAAGAGGGGTGGGATTTTGCACCCGTATCATTGGCGCTTACCAATGTGGTTGCCAATGCTCCGGATCAAGATTTTGTCGGAGTTTTACAGACGTTCCCCGTGAGTGGTTATGTGACAGATGCTGTTTCTGGTAATGGCGTGTATGGTGTAAGTGTACTCTTCAACGGATTGGGTAGCACTGGTACCACTGTGACTGGTTACTATATGTTTGAAGTTCCTTATGGCTACAGTGGTGATGTAACGCCCTCTAAGATTGGTTACTCTTTTGATCCTACCGTTATTACCCTCTCGGATGTTACGATGGCTCTTACCGCACAAAATTTTGAGGCGGCCATTAATACTTATGAGATTTCAGGTACGGTAGTAGATGATATGGGGAATCCTTTGGCTGATGTTGTGATTTCGCTTACCAATGGCGGAGGATCAGCAATTACAGATGCCGAAGGTGTTTATAGCATCGAGGTAACCCACGGTTACACAGGTGTTGCTACTCCTGTAAAGAGTGGATATATTTTCGATCCTGCAAGTGTTAACTATACTTCCGTGGGAGGTGATCTTCTCGGTCAGGATTATGTGGGTACTGTTGTTCCTCCTCAGAGTTATATGGTTTCCGGTACGATTGTGAATGAGGCCGGTGATCCTATGGAGGGTGTAGAGGTGATGTTCTCCAATGGTGGTGGAACAGCCACTACAGATGCTGCAGGTCTTTTCAGCATTGAACTTTACGAAGGTTACTACGGAGATGCAACCCCCGGTCAAGCGGGTTACCTCTTCACTCCTGTGAGCACTCCGATTATCAACCTTTCTGAAGATCTTACCGGGATCGATTTCCAAGGGACTCCGGCAAACCTTCCTCCCGGTTGGAATTATACGAATACCGCTGAGTCTCACCTTATCTCTGTTCCTGCATCGATTCCTGCTACCCTTAACGGTGCGCCTTTGATGCCAGGGGATTGGATTGGTGTCTTCTTCATGGATGGAGCCACGGAAGTATGTGGTGGTGCCATAATGTGGAATGGTAGCGCTAATGTGTCGGTAACGGCTTATGCTGATGATAACTTGACATCCGATAAAGATGGATTCTACGTGGGAGAAGCGCTTAATTGGAAAGTATATAGCCAAACGGCTCAGATGACCTTTGATGCGGTAGCTACTTACAATCCAGCGTTACCCTCTTCGGATGGACTGTTTGCTATTAATGGACTGTCAGCTCTTACCAGTCTCACTGCAACCGGTGACTCCTACACTATTAGTGGTGCTGTTGTTGATGGTGACGGTGATCCGTTGGCTGGCGTGGTCGTAATGCTCACTAATGGCGGTGGTAGTGCCACTACCGATGCCAGTGGTCTTTATGAGGTGCAAGTCCTTCCCAATTGGGCAGGTACAGCCATTCCTTCCATGAATGGATATGATTTTAATCCTGCTCAAATCGTTTATGCGGCCGTGGTTGCCGATATGACGGATCAGGATTATGTGGCAAATATCAATTATTTCACCATTTCTGGTGTTGTTACTACAGCTGATGGCCAGAGCTTAGCTGGTGTTACCGTTTTCTTTGACAATGGAGGCGGTACTTCTGTAACCTTCCCTGATGGTTCCTATAACTGTTCTGTACCTTATGGTTATACCGGAACAGCTTATCCAAGTCTTGAAGGATACCTTTTTGAACCGGATAATTATGTTTATAGTCTTGTTGATGAAGATATTACTGATCAGGATTATACGGCATCTATTGCAAATCTTCCTCCGGGTTGGGAATTTACCCCTACGGTTGAGACGCACGTGATTTCTATTCCTATGGGCTCGAATCCCTCTATTAACAACGTACCCTTGTCACCCGGTGACTGGATTGGTGTCTTCTATGAAGATGCTGCAGGTGTTGAGAAGTGTGGTGGTGCCATTGCATGGGATGGTTCTTTGAATGTGGCTCTTATCGCTTATGGTGATGATGAGACCACCCCTGATAAGGATGGCTTTGTGCATGGTGAGGATGCCTTCGTTTGGAGAGTATACTCTGCTATTGCTGATTTGGAAGTTACCGATGTCACTGTTGTTTATGATCCTTCGCAGCTTCATAATGATGGTATCTTCTATATCAACGGTCTTTCTGCTTTACTGAACCTTTCAGCTACAACAGATGTGACCTATGCCGTTTCCGGTGTAGTGACCAATGCTGAGACCGGCGATCCGATGGAGAATGTTACCATTGACTTTGGAGCAATAGGTTCGACTACCACTGATGCTACAGGAGCTTACTCCATGGATGTACTCTTTGGTTGGACCGGTTCTTTGAGCGCCGTTTATCCTCGTTATAGCTTTGAACCTTTGAATTATGGCTTGACACAAGTGATGGCTCCTCAGTCAGACATTGACTTTGAAGGAACCTTGTTACCCTATCCTCCGGGTTGGGAGTATGATATCACTGACACAGACCATACCGTTGCTGTGATGAATTTTGCGAATCCAACCATTGATGGTATGCCTTTAGAGGCTGGTGACTTTATCGGTGTATTCTATTATGATGCTGCTACTGATGAGGAGCGTTGTGCAGGCTATGCTGAGTGGCAAGGAGCGAATACCTCTGTTACTGTTTATGGTAATGATGCAACAACTCCAGAGAAAGATGGTATGGACGTTGGCGAGGCTTTCCGCTGGAAAGTTTACAGCTGGGGTGCTGCCATGCAATATGAAGCTATTGCACACTATGATTTGACTCCTCCCTATGTGGATGGATATTTCGCCGTTGGAGGTTTGTCTCGTGTTGTGAATATTGCTGCCGATCCGTTGGCGATTACCGCTTCTGCTAATCCTGAGGTGATCTGTAATGGTGCGACTTCCCAGTTGAACGTTGTGGCAACAGGTGGTAGTGGCTTTTACACCTACTTGTGGGCACCGGCAGAAAATCTTTCGGATCCTAATATTGCTAATCCTGTGGCTACATTGACTGAAACTACAGAATTTACAGTTACCGTTAGTACTTTTGAAAATACAGCGACAGAGACCTTGACTGTTGAAGTTTATCCGGTTCTCGCCGTAACAGGCAGTGGAGCTCAGACTATTTGCTATAATACTGCTCCTGAAGCTCTTACAACTACTATTATCAGTGGATCCGGCAATTATTCTTACCAGTGGCAGATGGATCAAGCAGGTGAATGGGTAGATATTGAAAATGCTACCGCTGCAACTTATGAGCCCGGTAACCTTACCGAGACCACTTCGTATCGTTGTGAAGTCACAGATGATTGTCGTGTGGCTTATACTCCCGTTATTGTGATTACAGTATATGACGAGTTTGTAGCTACTGCGGCTGCTGACCAGACTATTTGCTACAACACCGTGCCCGCTGCGCTTACTGTAACAGCTGCTGGTGGTGCCGGTAACTATACTTACCAGTGGCAAGTAGAAGAGGGTGGTGCCTTTGTGGATATTGCTGATGCTACTGCGGCTACTTATCAACCCGCAGCATTGACGGCTACAACTGTTTATCAG
>PDWI01000593.1_pt1 | contig 59080 bp, 41 predicted proteins | sample 1430891 | NCBI WGS metagenome assembly PDWI01 (sample SAMN01162508, study PRJNA174530) | Oral metagenome, whole genome shotgun sequencing project. | biome: Marine environment; feature: Marine mammal; material: Swab sample of the gingival sulcus; isolation source: swab sample of gingival sulcus... | reverse complement strand
ATCGTTATGGGACAAACGGGTAAGGTAAAAATTACAGCCTCTGAAACCGAGGGCGGTAAGCAGGTCAAGGCTAGTCATGAAATTCGTCGTCCGATTGATGAAGATAATAGCAAATTCATTGATAGATGCTATTCGCTCGTTGACAAAGCTTGTAAAGTGCGTATTCCTGTCGGCGAATACTTTTTACTCTCTGAATACAATAAATTTGAAGTTAAAACCCCGTTTACGGTAACCGCTGGTCAAACCACCGAGTTGGCAATTAACTTTGAACCGCTACACGTCAGTGCCGTGGGCATGAGTGCTTGTGCGCCCGTGACGTTCTCGGTGCTCAATGCAGACGGCAAAACCGTTGCCAAGAAAAAAGCACCTGCCAGCGTGGGGGTAGATTTCGTCTTGGCCGCCGGTAAATACCGCGTTGAAGCCGATAACGATAATACGGCAAAAACCATAGCAATTGATACCACAAGTTCAGATAAAGCCGTGAAAATTGATTTCGGCGGCAAAGCCGGTGTGCAAACCATTGCAGGTTACTGGAAAACCAAGCCTAGTCAAGGGCAAGCGCAAATACAGCTAAACGGCACGAATGTCCAAGGCACCTATGCCGAAGATAACGGCCGGGTATTTGGCGATTATGACGCGGCAAGCAAAACCTTTGCGGGTTATTGGGTCGAAGACGGCGCTGACCAAAAATGTGACACTGAAAAAGACGGCTCGTACTACTGGGGACGCACCGTGTGGCACTTTGATAAAAACCTGTGCACTTTCAAAGGTTCGTGGGGGTATTGCGGCAAGAAACCTAGCCATGATTGGACGGGGTCTTACCTAAAGCCGTTAAAACCAGCCACGATTGATAAACAGTCTTTGATTGATGCCGACAAAGACACTAGCCAAGCCTCGCCAAAACCCAACAACGACAGCCAAACGGCTGTCGTTGCAGACACCGGCAATAAAGCACCGGCAAACACCGATATTTTGCCTTTGCCACTAGATGAAAACGATGTGCCAAACGCCAAAAACACCAAAAACACCAACAAAGACGATGAGTTGGCGTTAATCGGCGCTTTAGCCAACGCCGCCCTGAGCAACGAAAACGGCAAAGTCGATGAAAGCACCGCCAAAGCTGTGGCGGTATTCGGCGCTTTGGTGCAAGCCGTGGACGACAAGGGACAAGGCAGTGCCGACAGCGATAGCCAAAAATTGATGAATGCCTTGCAAGCCGCGACCGGCAACCCAAAAGCCGGCAATGCCACGACCAAGGCGGCGAAAGGCACGGATAGCAACAGCGACAACAGCGCGGCAAACCCTTATCAATCCGCGCTAACCACCAGTTTGCAAAACCTGCAAATCGCCACGACTTGTTATCAGCAAAGCCAACAATTAGCGCAAGCCAAATCCTGTGAACTATTCACGCAACAGGCGGTTACCGCGACTGAAAAACTCGCCAACGATGCCAATATCGCCTTTGCATTACCCAAGGTGCAAAGCCACAACGACTGGAATGATAGCGTTAAGGCGCAAAGCGTTGCCGACAGCCAACAAGCGGCCGCTAAACTACAAGCCGCCCTCGCGTGTATTGACCAAGGTGTTGCTGCAGAAGCGTTGAAAGGGTGTGTTGAACAGAGTTTGTAGCGAACTGATTTAAGATTAATCCAAACCCCATAGATAGTATTTTGGGATGTAGAGACAGGGCGTGTCCCGTCCCTACGTTAAAAAATACTATTGGGTTTGGATTGGGGGCGCGCCTTAATTGGCACGTTTTATCTGCCAATTGGCTTGTTCCGTTGCGACGGCTTGGCTTTCGTGGCGGACGAGCTTGCCGTCTTTCATATCGTAAAAAACCGCTGGTATCTGTTCTTTGTTGGCGACGGCTAGGCCGGTCTTACTGCCTAAACACAACAGTGCCGTTGACCACGCGTCGGCGTAGGTGGCATCGTCCAATAACACTGTGACGGCGACGCTATCGTGTTCGACGGGCTTGCCGGTGCGCGGGTCTAAAATGTGACTGTAGCGCTTGCCTTGCTTGTCGAAATAGTGACGATATGTGCCGGAGGTCATGACGGCCGTTTGTCGCTTGCCTGTCAGCGTGATGATTTCGCTGACTTTTTTGCTGTTGGGTGCGGGCCGTTCAACGCCGACACGCCACGGTTTACCCTCAGGTTTGGTGCCGGTTACTAGCATCTCGCCTCCGATTTCAGTCAAGGCATTGTTTATATCGTGCTGTTGCAAGATGGCGTTGATTTTAGCCACTGCGTAGCCCTGACCAATGGCGGATAAGTCCACCGTCGTACCGGCTTGTTCTTTGACGATGCTGTCGGCTTGGCGCGTTAGTTTATCGGCAAAACCAATCAATTGACGTTTGGCGTTGATTTGCTCGTCACTGGGAATGTTGAGGCTGTCCTTTTTAAAGCCCCAAATCTTAAACAACGGTCCAATGGTCGGGTCGTAACAGCCCAAGGATTTCTCGTGCACCTCGGCGGAGATTTTCAGCAAATCGAGAATTTCCGCATTGAGGGCAATCGGCTCATCAGCGACTTTTTGTTGGTTAAAAACGGCGATATCAGAATCATCGCGGTAGTTGGACATGACTTTATCAATGCGGGCTAGCTCGGCATCGATGTCGGGTTTTAGCGCGGCCGGTTTTATGCCGTTGTCTTGCCGCCAGTATTTTACCGAATACGTCGTCCCTTGAGCGAGTCCCGTAATGGTTTGCAAAGCGGGCAGGGCAGCCGGTTTGGCCGGTTCGCTAGCGGCTTGATTAGACTGGGCGGTTGGCGCTTTGGTTGTGGTTAGGGCATTTTTAGCCGCCACGTCGTCGCGGTCACAGGCCGATAAGAATAGCACCGGCAGAGCAAGTAGAATAAAATGTTTCATGATAGTGCGAGGGTGTTACCCATTCGTTTCAAAAGACAGCACAATTTTATCAAAATTTGGCGAAAAATGACCCAAAAAGTGGTATTTCTCCCTCTAGCCCTTCTTTTGGAATGTGGGTATTGACACAATTTTCAAAAAAGAAAAATTTCTTATTTTTGAAATTATTGCCAAAAACTAGAGCGCTCTGTCCCCCCTCTTTCTAAAAGACGCGGTTAGGGGGGAGATTTGAGATGGTTGGAAATACCTACCATCTCAAATCCCCCTCAGTCCCTTTTAGAAAGGGGTCAGTTCATTGTGATTTAACAATTTTTTTCAATTATGCCAAGTCCAATAGATGGAGACAGGGCGCGCCCTGTCTCTACGCTAAAAAACGATATTTATTGGATTTGCTATTAGAAAGCGTGGGGCAGTAGAGAAGAAACGGCTTAGATAGCCTCAACGGCTTTGTGCGCCTCGACAAAATCTAGTTGTTGTGCACCGGCAACGGCTGGGCAGGTCAACTGGCCTTGGCAGACATTGAGGCCGTTTCGCAAGTGAACATCATCTAATAGCGCCTGTTTAATGCCTTTGTCGGCAATGGCCAACACAAACGGCAAGGTCGCGTTATTCAAGGCGTAAGTCGATGTCTGCGGCACGCCACCCGGCATATTGGCAACACAATACAGCACCACGTCATCGCTGACGAAAGTGGGGTTTTCGTGGGTGGTGGCTTTGGAAACATCGGTACAGCCGCCTTGGTCAATGGCGACATCGACGATAACCGCGCCGGCTTTCATGCTGGCGAGAATGTCTTTCGTGATCAGTTTCGGGGCGTTAGCACCCGGAATTAGCACAGTACCGATAACCAAATCAGCGGCTGGGCAATGGGCTTGAACGGCGTGAGCGGTAGAAAACACAGTTTTGATGCGGCCTTGGTAAATGGCATCTAAGTAGCGCAAGCGCTCAATATTTCGGTCAATAACCGTCACGTCAGCACCTAGGCCAACTGCCATTTGCGTTGCGTTTAAACCGGCGACGCCACCGCCTAAAACCACGACTTTTGCCGGCTCAACACCCGAAACGCCACCCAGCAGCGCACCGAGGCCACCATTGGATTTTTGTAAGTGATAAGCCCCCACTTGAGTCGCCATGCGGCCGGCGACTTCTGACATCGGCGCGAGCAACGGCAAACCGCCACCGGCACTGGTCACGGTTTCGTAAGCTACGGCGATACAGCCGGATTTGAGCAAGCCTTGCGTTTGCGCTGGGTCGGGGGATAGGTGTAGGTAGGTGAATAAAATTTGGCCGGGGCGCAGTTGTTCGTATTCGACTTTTTGTGGCTCTTTGACTTTGACAATCATGTCAGCTTGGGCAAAGACATCGCGGGCGCTATCGGCAATAGTCGCACCGGCTTGGCGGTAGTCTTCGTCGGATTTGCCGATGCCGACACCGGCGTTGGTTTCGACGAGGACGCGATGCCCGTGGGCAACCAATTCGTGAACGCTGGCAGGGGTTAGGCCGACGCGGTTTTCGTTGGCTTTAATTTCTTTAGGTACGCCAATTAACATAGAGAGACTCCGTTGGTTAGGGTTTAAATGGATAACAAAATGATAGAGCTAATGATAGATTTAACGGCCGATTTAGGCAATAATAAGTTTTTTATCGAAGACTCAACTTATTTAAGCCTATGAAGCTACCGCCACTCAATGCCGTGCGCGCCTTTGAAGCCGCCGGACGACACCAAAATTTTTTGCTGGCTGCCAAGGAATTGCACGTTTCCTCGGCTTCGGTCAGTCGCTTTGTCAAACTCTTAGAGGAGGACTTGGGGCAGACGCTATTTAAGCGTCATGCCAACGGCGTGGTGCTTACCGAAATGGGTGAAAAATACTTGCTGGCCATACAACCGGCCTTGCAGGGTATTGCAACCGTCAGCGAAGATTTTCGCCAAAGCACCGCCAAGCGTCGATTGACGATTGTTGCCATTCCAGCGATTGCTGAAACGTGGCTGGTCAGCCGGCTGTGGAGTTTTCAACAGACGCACAAAGATATTCAAATCAATTTGTTACTGGATGACCAAACCGTTGTCCTGCGCGCCAGCGACGCCAGCGTTTGGTTGACGCATTGCGAGGGCAACCGCGACGATGCCGACTACTTTGCCATGCCCGAAGATTGTTTGACCTTGGTCTGTAACCCGGCAATTGCCCAAACGCTGACGACGCCAGCCGATATTCTCAAGCATCCGCTATTGGTTGACATCGACTGGCAAGCCGATTGGCAGGCGTGGCTACGCGCAGCCGGCCTGTCACCGGCGGTGTTGACTGATGCCATTCATTTTGAGCGCTATAGCATGGTAATTAACGCCGCCTTAGCCGGCTCTGGCGTGGCAATTGGCCACACAGCACTGCTGGATAGCTATTTGCGTATGGGGACGTTAATCGCGCCATTTGCGATTAACGCGACAGCTGATAAGCAGTTCTATGCCGTGGCCGCGCGCCACAGCAGCCGGCGCTCAGTGAAGCAATTTATCAATTGGTTTGCGGGCGATACACTGTTTGAGGTTGTTTAAATCTATTTGATTTTATTATAAAATATCTGTCTTGTCATTTTGTGGAGACAGGGCGCGCCCTGTCTCTTCACTAAAAAATACTATCTATTGGGTTTGGTATAACTGTTCAATGTGGTGTTGAGGAGGCATCGCGATAAAATTACAAATCGGGACAATTTTTCGCTACAATGACTCCGACGTATTAACAAACCGGACGACCCGATGGCAATTTTAACCGAACAACGCATTTATTGGCTGCTAATTGGTGCGGCTTTTTTATATCTATTCAACTTGTTGTCGCCGATTTTGGCGCCTTTTTTGTTTTCGACCCTGCTGGCTTATTTAGGTGACCCCCTGACCGACCGTTTGGAAAAGCGCATGTCGCGGACGTGGGCGGTGGTGACGGTTTTCTCGACAATTGTTGTCATTTTGACGCTCACTATCATGATTTTTATTCCGCTGATTAGCGACCAATTGGGGCGTTTATTGGGCAAAGCGCCGAAAGCCGTGGAAGTGGTGCAACACCAAATTATCCCCTTTTTAGAGGAAAAATTTGAATACGACAGCGGCTCGACCAAGGACGTGTTGATGACGGCGCTACGCAATAACTTGTCGGATTTGCCGAGTTTGGCCAATCGCCTGATTACTTGGCTGGCCGGTTCGGGCAACTTTATCCTCACGTTGCTGGCCAATATTTTTTTGGTGCCGGTGGTCACTTTTTACTTGTTGCGCGACTGGGATATTTTGGTAGCCAAGGCGCACGCTATGTTACCGCGCAAGCTCGAACCCAAAATTGTTCAGCTCGCCAAGGAGTCTGATGAGATGCTCTCGGCCTTTTTGCGTGGACAATTCGCGGTGATGAACGCACTGGGGATTATTTACGCTGTCGGTTTGTCTATGGTTGGCTTAGATTCAGCGATTTTAATCGGCTTTATTGCCGGCTGGCTGTCGTTTGTACCGTATTTGGGTTTAATCGTTGGCTTTGGCGTGGCGACGGTGATGGCCTATTTTCAGTTTGGTGATGTGGCACACCCTTTGGGCGTGATTGCCACCTTTGTCATCGGCCAAGCCTTAGAAGGCAGCGTGCTCACGCCGCGCTTTGTTGGCGAGCGCATCGGCCTGCACCCCGTGGCGGTGATTTTCGCGGTCTTGGCCGGCGCACAACTGGCCGGTTTTGCCGGCATGTTGTTGGCGTTGCCGGTGGCGGCGGTAATAAATGTCATGGTTTCGCACGCTCAGGTAGCGTATCAGCGCAGTACATTATATAATGACCCCCTTTTAGCCAATCGAACACATTCTCATGATGACGACTAAATTTCCCTCGACGCTGGCGTTGCGATTGCTGGCCGGCTTGCTGTTATCGACCTCACTCGGTTGTACGGCGCTGGAAAAATACAATCGCGGTATGTACGCGGTCAACACTACGGTGGACAAATACACTCTCAGACCGGCCGCTCGCGTCTATCGCGCTGTCACGCCCGACCCCGTCGAAAAAAGCGTTGGCAACGTCTTTAGCAATATTGGCGAGGTCAACACCACCGTCAACAGCATTCTACAGGGCAAATTCCACAATGCCGCCATTTCCAGTTCGCGCTTTGTCTGGAACACGACTTTAGGATTGGGTGGCCTGTTTGATGTCGCCAGCTTTATGAAGCTCAAAGCCGATCACGAAGACTTCGGACAAACCTTGCGCAAATGGGGCTTGCCGGCTGGGCCGTTTGTGGTCTTGCCTGTCGCTGGGCCTAGCACCCTAACCGATACGGTGGGGCGCGTCGGCGACGTCGCTATGTCGCCTTATGCCTACTACCATTGGCCGAGTACGGCAGCGAAAAATAGCACCACTGTGGTGCGCGCTCTGAATACACGGGCGCGGTTATTGCCGGTCACCGACAAGCTCGCGACCATCAAAGGTGACGAGTACACCTTTGTCAAAAGCGCCTATTTGCAACGCCGGAAGACCTTGGTTAACGACGGCAAATTGGACACCAAAGACGATGCCGCCTTTGACGAGCTGTTATTGGATGAGGTGTTGGGCGAAGAAGTCATTGACGATGCCCTAGATAGTATAACGACCAATTAATTTTCCATTGATGATGAACGATTTTTCCGAGTTTCTAGCCTTTGCTCACCAGCTTGCTGACCGCGCTGGTGACTTGACCTTGGGCTATTTTCGCCAGCCGTTGGACGTGTGCGCCAAAGCTGACGAGTCGCCAGTGACCCTTGCCGATCAACAGACCGAGCAAGCTCTGCGCGCCGACATCAGTGCACGCTATCCCGACCACGCCATCACCGGTGAGGAGCAAAGTGCCAAAACCGGCAACAGTGGCTACGAATGGATTATCGACCCGATTGACGGCACGCGTAATTTTATTAGCGGCTACCCGCTTTACAGCACTTTAATTTGCTTATTAAAAGACAAACAGCCGGTGGTCAGCCTCATTGACGTACCGGCTATGGGTGAGCGCTTTTTTGCCACGGCTAACCAGCCGACCCGCTATCGCAAGGGCACGACAGCGCGCGATATTGCCACTGGCACTTGTCAACAGTTGAGCAAAGCCTTATTATTCTCCACCGATTACGGCATGTTTACTGCCGATGAACATCGCCAAGCGGCGGCGCTGCGTGAAGCTGTCAGCATGGTGCGCTACAACGGCGACGCCTATTTGTACGCTTTGCTGGCACTGGGTTGCATTGATATCGTGCTGGAGTCCGACCTAAAAGTTTACGACTTTATGCCGCTCAAACTCATCGTCGAGCAAGCCGGCGGTGTGATTAGCGATTGGCAAGGCCAAGCGTTGACGAAAGACAGCTGTGGCCAAGTGCTAGCGACCAGCAACGCGGCGTTGCATCGGCAGGCATTGGAAAAGTTGCAATCCACAGGCAATGAATTATCAACTAACTACTGATTACTTACTGATTAGTTACCAATTAACTACAACCCAATGGATAGATTATGGTTTTAAGATTTCTTAAAAAGAAAAAAAGCGATGAGCAACAGCAACTGGCCTCAGAAGACAATGCCGGCAATGTCTCTGTTGACAATCATCAGACCGAACAAGATACAGGTAAAACAACGGGTAAAAAAACCGGCTATCTGGCGCGTCTCAAAGCCGGTCTAGCCAAAACCGGCGCTGGCTTTGGTTCGCTGTTCTTGGGCAAAAAAGCCATTGATGACGAGCTGCTCGAAGACTTAGAAACCGCGCTACTGATGGCCGATGTCGGTATTGAAGCCACCGAGGAAATGCTCCAAGATATCACTGAGGGTATGTCGCGCAACGAATTAAAAGACAGCGAAGCGGTGCTGAAACAGCTCAAGTTGACCATGAACCGCATTTTGCAAACCTGCGAAGCGCCGCTGGCTTTCGAGCAAAGCGAGGGTAAGCCGTTTGTTTTGCTGATGGTCGGCATTAACGGCGCCGGTAAAACGACGACCATTGGCAAAATCGCGCAACAATTGACAACCAATGGCAAAAGCGTCATGCTCGCTGCTGGCGACACGTTCCGAGCCGCTGCTGTTGAACAGCTCAAAACGTGGGGACAGCGCGCCAATGTGCCGGTAGTGGCGCAGGGCACGGGCGCTGATTCGGCTTCGGTGATTTACGATGCCTACGCCAGTGCCAAGGCCAAGGGCGTCGATGTCTTGATTGCCGACACTGCCGGCCGCCTGCACACCCAAGCGCACTTGATGAGCGAAATTGAAAAAATCGTCAGGGTATTGAAAAAGCACGACCCCGACACCCCCCACGAAATCATGCTCGTTATCGATGCCGGCAACGGCCAAAACGCGCTCAACCAAGCCAAAGAATTTCACAAATCGCTGGGACTAACCGGCATTACCATGACCAAGTTGGACGGCACCGCTAAGGGCGGCATCATTTTCCCGATTGCACAACAATTGGGGTTGCCGGTGCGCTTTATCGGTATCGGCGAAGCCGCCGAAGACCTGCGCGAATTTAACGCCAGCGACTTCGTCAACGCACTACTAGATGGATTGGAGGACTAACTCATGGACACCATAGACGGCATTAAAGCCACACAATTTACCAAAATGCACGGTTTAGGCAACGACTTCGTCGTCGTCAACGCCATGAATCACCCCTTTGACTGGAAATCCAAGGTCATTAGTGCGTTGGGCAACCGCTTTACCGGCATTGGTTTTGACCAATTGTTGGTGGTCGAGCCACCGTCTGAGTCGGGCGTCGATTTTAACTATCGCATTTTCAATACCGACGGCGTCGAGGTCGAACACTGCGGTAACGGCGCGCGCTGTTTTGCCATGTATGCCATTAAGCACGGCTTAACCAATAAAACCAGCTTGCGCGTCAAAGTCAAAAAAGGCATCATCCACATCACTTACCAAGACGATGACCACATCGAAGTCGATATGGGCAAGCCCATTTTGATGCCGGCCGAAGTACCATTCGCCAAAGACGGTGTGCAAGTCAACAGCGACGACACTTATCAAAGGCAGTACGACTTGAAATTGCACGGTGAAAGCATTCCAGCCTCGGTCGTGTCGATGGGTAATCCACACGTCGTGTTTTTAGTCAGCAATTTGTGGGAACTGAAAATTTCCGACATGGGCGCGATGGTGCAAAAATCGGATTATTTTCCCGAGTCGGTTAACGTCAACTTTGTCGAGCTGACAGACGAAAACACGCTGCAAGTACGCACCTATGAACGCGGTGTTGGGGAAACCAATTCCTGCGGCACTGGCGCTTGTGCCAGCGCTTACGCTGTACATCAGCTCGGCGTTTGTAGTGATCACGTGCAGGTTAGAACGCGCGGTGGCAATTTAACGGTGCGTTTGGCCAAGGGGCGCGTCTATTTATCTGGGCCGGCGCGCGAGGTCTATAGCGGCGAACTCAGTCTTCCCATTCGCTAGGCCGGCATGAAATACACGGCTTTTTTTACGACCTTTTTACGGTATTTGGGCTTGGCGAGCGTGCTATCGGCCTGTGCTTTTGACAGCCCAAATCTGTCCAATTTTCCGACGTTGCCAGATGTCACGGAGCTACCCGACCGCTTTAATCCGGCCAATAAAGATACGACCACGGTGTTGTATTGCTTAAAAGACGGTGGCGATGTGCGCTTGGACAACCAAACTAACCGTGGTTTTTGCCACTTTGAATACGGTGAAGACGTGCCGCTGCGCGACTTAAATGCCGAATAATACCAAACGCGTCAAACTGATTAACATCTCCTTTTAAAGCAATAACAACAGTAAAAATGACTGAACAACAAAAAGCCCCAAACACCCCCGAACAACCCACCAACCAACCATCGGTTGCCGACAATAGTCAGCAACACCGGCCGATTAAGAGCTTTGTTCGCCATCACGGCCGCTTAACGGCTGGCCAACAGCAAGCCCTAGACGCTCATTGGCAGACATTTGGCATCGACTACACCGGCGCGCTGTTGGATTTATCGGCGTGGGGTGATTTTAAGCACGTCGTGTTAGAAATTGGCTTTGGCAACGGTGAATCGTTTATCGATATGGCCGCCGCTGCGCCCGATACGCTGTTTATCGGTGCCGAAGTGCACAAACCGGGAGTTGGCCGCGCACTGATGTTGGCGCATGAAAAGGGCGTCAACAATATCCGCGTGTTGGAACACGATGCCGTGGAATTTATCGACAATATGCTGCCCGACAGCTGTTTGGATCGCGTGCAAGTGTATTTCCCCGACCCTTGGCACAAAAAACGCCACCACAAACGCCGCCTGATTCAACCGGCGTTTTGCGATAAGTTGCAGCGGGTACTCAAACCTCAGGGCGTGTTACATGTGGCCACCGATTGGGTGCCTTACGCCGAACATTGTTTGGAAGTGGTTGAGCAAATCACGACTTTTGACAACGCCTCTAATCCAGATTTCGCCAAGCCGGACTACCGCCCCGAAACCAAATTCGAGCGCCGTGGCTTGAAACTCGGCCACGAGGTGCGCGATATGCTGTTTGTTTCAACGAAACAGCCTAACTAACGCGCATGGCCAAATCAACGACGCAATACCGCTGTCGCGACTGTGGCGCGACCTTTAAAAAATGGCACGGCCAGTGCATGGACTGCAAGGCGTGGAACAGCTTGGACGAAGAAGTTGCCGTCAACACCAAGGCCAGCGAAAAGCCCTCGCGCGGCGGTGGTTATGCCGGCACAGCCAATCGCCAGATTGTCACTTTGGATAAAGTCGATGCCCAAGAAAAAATCACCTATTCCACCGGCTTAAAAGAATTTGATCGCGCCTTGGGTAAGGGAGTGGTCAAAGGCTCGGTGGTACTGATTGGCGGCGATCCGGGTATTGGTAAATCGACGCTGTTGCTGCAAACAATGGCCAATTTATGTAGCCGCATGAAAACGCTTTACATCAGTGGTGAAGAATCGGCCGAGCAAGTCAGCCTGCGCGGCCAGCGTTTAGGTCAAGATTTGTCGCAATTTGCCTTTTTGTCGGAAACCGAAATCGAGACCATTTTGCCGACTTTACACGAATTCAAACCCGACGCCTTAGTTATTGACTCCATTCAAACGATTTTTACTGCTAGCCTGTCGTCAGCGCCGGGTTCGGTGTCGCAAATTCGCGAAAGCGCCGCCGCTTTGGTGCGCTATGCCAAACAAAGCGGCTGCACGGTGTTTGTGGTCGGCCACGTCACTAAAGAGGGTGCGATTGCCGGCCCGCGGGTGCTGGAGCATATGGTCGATACCGTGTTGTATTTTGAGGGCGAAACGGCCTCGAAATTCCGTCTGCTGCGCGTCGTCAAAAACCGTTTTGGTGCTGTGAATGAGCTAGGTATTTTCGCCATGACCGAGACCGGCTTAAAAGGCGTCTCCAACCCCAGCGCCATTTTTTTAAGTGGCCATGAAGAGGCCGTTTCCGGTTCGGTAATTTTGGTGAGTTGGGAAGGTTCGCGCGCCATTTTAGTGGAATTGCAAGCCCTAGTCGATGACAGTCACGGCAATCCCAAACGCGTCACTATCGGCTTGGAACAAAGCCGGCTGACCATGCTACTTGCGGTGCTGTCGCGCCACTGCGGCGTGATGATGGGCGACCAAGATGTGTATGCTAACGTGGTCGGCGGTGTAAAAATTGCCGAAACGGCTTCGGATTTGGCGCTGTTGTGCGCGTGCGTGTCCAGCTTTCGCAACCGCGTCATCGACCGCAAAACCATCGTCTTTGGCGAGGTCGGCTTGGCCGGTGAAATCCGCCCCGTACCCAACGGTGAAGACCGCATTATCGCCGCCGCCAAGCAAGGCTTTACGCGCGCCATTGTGCCGTTTGCCAACAAACCACGCAAAGCCATAGACGGCATGCAAGTCATCGCCGTTAAGCGCGTTGAGGAGGCCTTGGAGTATGCTTGATTTTATTGATATAATTGTTTATAATTATTCACCATTAATTGATTATTAAAGGAATTTATGTTGCGAACTGTTATTCTGGCGATGCTGTGTTTATGGGTTGGAGCGGTGAACGCTCAACAGACCAACTTGGCAGAGCCGCGAACCTACGAAACTTGCTTTGAGGAGGCCGCCGAAGCCTACGGCATTCCGCTCGAATGGCTGTTTGCGTTGTCGTTTACCGAAAGCAGTTTTTGGCCCGACAGCAGCAATGAAAATTCGAACGGAACCAGTGATTTTGGTTTTATGCAAATCAACACGACGTGGAAAAAAGAAGCCGAGCGCGCCGGTTATGATTGGGAACAAATCATGACCAATCCGTGTGCAAATATTATGTTCGGCAGCTATATTTTGCGTCACAATTACGATCGAACCAAAAATTTTAGCCGCGCCATTGGCGCTTATAATGCCGGCCTCGGACGCTCCAAGCGCGCGCGCAATAATCGCGTTCGCTACTATCGCAAAGTCAAAAAAAATATCGAAGTCGCCGAAAATAACTTACACCGGCTGCAAATTCCTCTCGACCCGCACTATTATGAAAAACTCGATGCCCAACAGGCGGCCGCTTGGCGCACGCACAGCTCGCCGATTGTGCGCCTTAGCCATGTTGAGCAACTGCGTATTGACAACTATGTGCGCGCTAAAATTGCTCGGCAATTTTTGCCCTCGGCTAAGAAGATGAAAGTATGGCTTGCGAGATGGTATATTCAAGCTATAATTGATAGTTTAGATTCATAATTTTTAAGGGAAGACTGCGAAGATGATTCACTTAAACGCCACCGAGACTTGCAACGATTTATTGGACGAATACAGCGACGACAGCGAACGCGCCCTAGCACTAGAAGTGGCCGAGGCCTTGTGCGAACTTTCCATGCGCCGTCCGGTGGTTCGCGTTGGCTTTCTCGGTCGTTTACGTCACCGCGACGGCGGCCTGTCATCGACGCTGTTAGCACGCCTTGATGACGAGGAAACGGCGCTGTTCAATGACCTTGAAAATCTCGCCCTTATCGACAAACTGCACGAAAAAAAGCAACAAAATATTGAGCGCCTGCGGCAAATGTTGCTGTCCATGGCCAACGATGTTCGCGTTATTACGATTAAATTGGCGCTACAAGTCATCGCCATGCGGCACTTAAGCGACTACCCCGAAGCCAAGCGCACCCAGCTGGCGCTGCAAACTCGCGATATTTTCGCACCACTGGCTAACCGTCTCGGTATCGCCAAATTGAAATGGGAGCTAGAAGACCTCGCCCTGCGCGAATTAGAGCCGACCACCTACCGCTTGATTGCCTCGTCGTTAGCCGAACAGCGTCGCGAGCGCCTTGCTTATGTCGAGGGCATTGTCGACACCCTAAAAAACACCATCGAAGCCGAAGGCATTGACGCGCCAATCGTGTACGGGCGCGCCAAACACATCAACAGCATCTTTAACAAGATGAAAAAGAAAAATAAGCGGCTGGAAGAAATTTACGACCTGCTAGCGGTTCGTATTCAGGTCGAGACGCTTAAAGATTGCTACACGGCGCTCGGCATTGTACATGCCATGTGGAAGCACATTCCGTCCGAGTTTGACGATTATATTGCCAACCCCAAACCCAACGGCTATCAGTCGCTACACACTGCCGTGGTTGGGCCGGAAGGCAAAACCATCGAAATCCAAATTCGCACCCACGAAATGCACGACTATGCCGAGTTGGGGGTGGCGGCGCACTGGCGCTACAAGGAAAACGCCACGGGCAAAGTCAGCGCTTTTGAACGGCAGATTAATTGGCTAAGACACTTACTCAACGAAGATGACGAAGCCTTGGCCGATGAGTTTACCGCCGAAATCACCGAAGACCGCGTCTATGCCATTACGCCACAAGGTCAGGTTATCGACTTGCCCAACGGTTCGACGCCGCTGGATTTTGCCTACTACATTCACACCGATTTGGGTCATCGCACTAAGGGTGCGCGCGCCAACGGTCAGCTCGTTCCGATGACTTATCACATCAAAACGGGCGATACTATTGAGATTTTAACCAATAAAAAACCTAATCCCAGTCGCGATTGGTTAAACCCGCATGCCGGTTATCTCAAGTCTTCCAAAGCGCGTGGTAAGGTGCGGCACTTTTTCCGGCAACTGGCGCGCGATAACGCCGTCGAAGAGGGCGCGGCCTTACTGCAAAAGCAATTGCTTAACCAAGAAAAAGTCAGCGATGACGAGCTGGCAAAAGCCGTGGCGCACTTCAATTTCAAAGCCTCCGACGATTTATTCGCGGCGCTGGGATTTGGCGATTTGGGGGTGGTGTCGGCGGCCAACTTTATCAATGCCTTGCGCGAAAATAAAAACACCGATTTGCACGATATTGGTTCGCGGTTGGCGCGTATCCCCATTCGCAAACCCTCGCGCAGAAGCAGCGGCGTGACCATTGAGGGCATTGACGATTTGCTGATTTCTATGGCCAGTTGCTGTAGCCCCGTACCACCAGAGCCCATTACCGGCTTTATCACGCGCACCAAGGGCATTAGCATTCACCGCGCCAATTGCCCCAATATCATACAGTTGGCTGAAACACAAGCCGATAAAATCATGGAAGTCAATTGGGCGATGAATGATGCCGGCTTTGCTGTGGCAGTGCATTTACAAGGCATGGATCGCGTCAGTCTGATTCGCGATATTTCTCAAGCGCTGGCCAACGAAGGCGCCAGTGTGCAAAAGGTCAATTTTAGCCGTGACGACGAAGGGAATTTTACCATGCAGCTCACCCTAACCGTACACGACAGCTCGCATATTGAGCGCTGCTTGAAGCGTCTGCGCCAAGTTAAAAATGTCCAGATGGCCGTGCGGGTCGAAACGGTGGGGGGGTAGCAAATGCGACATGCTATACGTCATTGCATCGGCTTGTTGACGTGCTTGTGGTTAGCGGCCTGTATGAGTGCGGCTGCCCCTCATCAAGCGATGAGCGACGCCAAGCAAGCCTTAGCTGGTGCACAAGGCCACCTCAAACCGCCACTAAGTGCGGAGGATAAGCGAGATTACATGCTGGCTCGTGGATTGATAAAAGATGGCGAAACTGCCTTAACACAACGGCAATACGCCAAGGCCAACGCCCTGTTTACGACCAGTCAACAACATGCCCGCGCCATTTTAAAACGCCATCAGCAGCGACATGGGCATTAATCGCTGTCAGACGCTAACGGCAGAAATCAGCGCTGCAACACCAGCGCAAGCGATACTGAACTTGTTTCCCACATCAACGAGTTGCGACAGCTGCCAACAACGCGGTGGTTGTCAATCGCTATCGCTTTATCAGTGGTTTTTTGCACAAAATACCTTGGTCATTGCCCAACCGCAAAACTCACCCTATCAATGCGGCGAAAAACTGTCACTCAGCTTTCCGGCTAGTTTGCTACAACGCATAGTCATGTGGCTGTTAGGGTTGCCTTTTTTGGGGTTTTTATTGGGAATTTCAGCTTCGGAGATAGTGGGTGAGTTGGCCGGTTTTACACTGGGTGCGGTGCTGGCTGGCGTGACGTTTTACGGCGTTCGCCGCTTCAAGTTGCCGGCGCTGCTCGCGAGTATCGCGATACAACGCCAAAGGTAATACAATCAAGCCTAATAGATAGTGCTTTTTAGGTAGAGACAGGGCACGCCCTGTCTCTACAAAATGACAAACGATATATTTTGTGAATGTATTACCTGCGAGCGGTGGGTTTCGCTACGCTACATCCACCCTACGAGTTGGCTGTGTTTTTAAGTTGATAGGTTATTCTTAGATTTGGTTTAACTTATTGTTTTTTCAAAATATAGCTTTCAGAAAAAGCGCCGGTGGCCGGCTGGCCATTTTCATCCAATAAGACTAAAGCACCGGCCTTGACTTGATAAACGCTAGTGCTATCGTTGCTAACTAAGCGGATGGTCTTTTTGTCGGCACTCCATTGAATTTCTCCATTTTCGGTAAATTTGCCGCTTTTCTCACCGAGGTAGGTATCGGTCTTGGTGAACAAACCATTGTCAAACAGCGACACGCGACTTTCGATGCCTTCACAGCTCGCACAAGGTAGGTTGCCAACGTAAACCCCTTGCCATTGTAGGGCTTGTTGCGTTGGCTTGGCTACGGATTGATTGGATTGTGCCGACTGGCAAGCACTCAAGCCTAATGCGGTTGATAACAATAAGCTAAAAACGATGATTTTCATTATAATTTCCTTTTGTTAGTAGGTGATAAGAGGCGCTTATTATAGCGAATTTTTAGTGGCAAAAAAAGCAAAATCCTCGACCCTTCGGCGGGATAAGGCGTTTTAGAGAAGGGCGAACCCATGGGTTCGCCCTTCTCTAAAAAGTCCAACTGTCGTTTTGTGGTTAATAGGTTATTTTTCAGCCCGTTCAATGCCGGCCAACACCTTGGCACTGACTAGCACTACGCCTTCCTCACTGGTTCTAAATCCGCGAGCTTGGTCTTGAGCAGGGTCAACGCCGATTTGGGTGTTATCGGGAATAGTTAAATGCCGGTCGACAATACACTTGTTGAGTACACAATTTTTGCCGATGTTGACTTGTGGAAAAATGACGCTGTCTTTAATCTGAGAGCCGGTATCGATACGGATAGCATCGAATAGCACCGAATGCGTTATTGTGGCATCTTTGATGACACAGCCGCCGGCGATAATGGCATTGCTCGTGCCGCGGCTATCGGGATTACTATAGTAAAATTTCGATGGGTTGACCTGTGACGGCACGCCGCGAATTGGCCATTGCTCATCAAAAATATCCAGTTGTGGTGATTCGCTGAGTAAATCCATATTGGCGCGCCAATAGCTGTCTAGCGTACCTACATCTTTCCAGTAACTGCTGCCATTGGGGTTGCGACCTTCACAGGAAATATCATAGGCATGGGCGTACAGTTGCTTATCCTCTACGGTTTTCGGGATAATGTCATTGCCGAAGTCGTGCGAAGTATTTTTCTTTTTCAAACATTCTTCTAGTTTTTCATACAAATAATCAGTATCAAAAACATAAATTCCCATAGAAGCTAATGACATGCCCGCCTTGTCAGGCATTTCTGGTGGCACGGCCGGTTTTTCAACAAATTCTGTCACGTGTAGATTGTCATCAACGGCCATAATGCCGAGGCCTTTGGCTTTTTCGCTGGGGACTTCAATGCAGGCGACGCTACATTTCAGCCCCGATTTTACATGATCAATGAGCATCTTGCGATAATCCATTTTGTAGATGTGGTCGCCGGCCAAAATTAGCACGTGCTTAGGACGGTAATGCTCTTTGATAATGTGGATATTTTGATAGACAGCATCGGCCGTGCCGCGATACCACGTGGTGTCATCAATTTGTTGGCGTGCCGGCAACAGATCGATAAAGTCACCGCGCTCAGACGGCAAGAACGACCAACCGCGCTGAACGTGGCGAATCAGTGAATGAGCGGCGTATTGAGTAATGACACCAATGTGGTTAAGGTTAGAATTGATACAGTTGGATAACGGAAAGTCAATAATCCGTCGACTACCGCCAAAATACACCGCCGGTTTGGCGCGTTCGTTCGTTAATTCGTGCAGACGCGAACCGCGACCACCAGCTAGAATAAGCACTAGGGTTTCGTCGGACAACTTGCGTCCCGTTTTTAGTGCGTTAATATCGTATATCATAGGTCAGTTCCTCATATATAGGGTTATGGACAGATGTTGTTGGGTGATAAGTCCCTGAATGCGACGCTGTTGGGCATCCAACCACTCGCCGTCAGGGCATTGAAAAGTTTGCGCTTGCCGCTTGCCGTTGATTTGCAACAAACAAACGTCATCGATTACAATTTGCATGGCCTTACAGCCATCGTTTTGGCTGTGCCAGTCGCTGGTTTGCATCGCGCTGGCATCGGGTTTGAGCCATGTGATATGGCTGTCGCGCCACCATGCGTCGCGGTGCAGCGAGGCAATGCGATGGCGGGTGGCAATCAAGGCGCGCGTAAATGCGAAGAGGTCGGCATCGACGCGTTGCCAATCGAGCCATGTGTCGGCGTTGTCTTGGCAATAAGCGTTGTTATTGCCGCCTTGAGAATGCCCCATTTCATCGCCGGCCAACAGCATTGGTGTGCCGTTAGCCAGTAACAGTGCCGAGAGCAAAGCGCGTTGGGTGTGACTACGTGCGGCAATAATTGCCTCGTCATTGCATTCGCCCTCAACGCCGTGGTTGTCACTGTAATTATTGTTGTGACCATCGCGGTTGTCTTCGCCGTTGGCCAAGTTGTGTTTGTCGTTGTAGCGCACTAAATCGGCAAGCGTAAAACCATCGTGAGCCGTAATCAAATTGATACTACTGTGCGGGGGGCGGCCGCTTGCTTGAAAACAGTCTGATGAGCCGGCTAATCGCGTGGCAAAAGCCCCCAAATTGCCGTCTTGGCAGACGAAAAATTGTCGCATATCATCGCGAAAGCGGTCATTCCACTCGGCAAATGCCGAGGGAAAGTTGCCGAGTTGATAGCCACCAGCGCCAATGTCCCACGGTTCGACAATCCATTTAATACCGGCTAATGCCGGTGTGCTGGCAATTTTTTCAAACAAGGCTGCGTGGCGGTTGAAATTGGGTTCGCGCCCCAAAACAGCGCCCAAATCAAAGCGAAAACCGTCAACGTGACAAGCCTCAACCCAATAGCTCAGGCAATCGACAATCCATTGCGCCGTGGCGGGATGGCTGGCGTTGAGGGTGTTGCCACAGCCGGTGTGGTTGACACAACTGCCGTCGTCATTGAGCCAGTAAAAATCGGCGTTGGCGAGACCGCGGTAACTATACGTTGGGTGATGCTGTTCGGCTTCGGCCGTGTGGTTGAACACCACGTCCAAAATCACTTCGATGCCGGCTGCGTGTAGGGCCTTGACGGCGCTTTTGAACTCGCTCAGTGGCGAACTGCCGGTCTGTCCTGTGGCGTAGCGAGCATCGACGGCAAACGGCGACAGCACGTTATAATTCCAGTAATTGCTTAGGCCTTGGCGCTGTAAGTGCGGCTCGTCAATGCCGTAGGCAATGGGAAGCAGCTCTACGGCGGTGATGCCCAAATCTTGCAAATAGCCGATTATTGCCGGCTCGGCCAGTGCGGCATAAGTGCCGGCGACAGCTGGTGACAATTCGGGGTGGCGTTGGCTAAAGCCCTTGACGTGCAACTCGTAGATAACCGTTTGTGACCACGGCGTGCGTGGCGCTTGGTCATCACCCCAGTCAAAGTGCTCGTCAACGATTTGCGATTTCGGGGCGCGATGGGCATTGTCACGGCTGTCGTCTAGGCAAAAATAGGCAAGGTCGTCATCGGTTTTCAAGCACGGCTGACCAACTACGCCCTTGGCGTAGGGGTCTAGCAACAACTTTTGGTGATTAAACGGTTGCGTGCAGCTGGTTTGCCCCTCGGCGCGAAAGCCGTAGCGCTGACCACAACGGACGCCGGCCACCCAGATATGCCAGTTGTCGCCGTGGCGCTGCATGGCATATTGGCTTTCATTGTCGGCGGCATCGAATAAGCACAGTGTTAACGCCGTTGCTTGTGGAGAGCGCACGACAAAGCGATAGCCGGCTTCACCGTTTTGACGCACTGGGTGTGCGCCGTTTGTTAAGACATCAAATATATTCAATTGGTTTGATGTCTTAACCACTGCATTCGCTGTGTTTGGCGCATTGGTTGTTGTATTCACTACATTGACGGCGTTTGGTATGCTTGAGATGTCCAATCTGTCCGATAGGCTGGGTGTAGTTGATGTATGTTGCATCTTTTGGCTCACCGAGTTATCTATCGTAGCGCAAGTAGATGGTTGCCAGCGGTGGTAGCGTCAACGTAATCGAATGTGCTTTGCCGTGGCTGGCGATATTATCAACCGGCACTTCCTTGCTATTGCCGACATCGCTACCGCCATAATAACTGGAATCGCTGTTCAAAATTTCAATATAACGTCCCGATTCGTGCACACCAATGCGGTAATTATCGCGTTGCATAGGGGTGAAGTTAGATACGACCATCACACTGTTGCCATTGCGGTCACGGCGCTCAAAGGCAAAGACTGAGGACTCGTGATCATCGGGTACCAACCATTCAAAGCCCGTTGGGTCGGTGTCTAGTTGATGCAGCGCTGGCAAGTTGCAGTAGTAACGGTTTAAGTCTTTGACTAATTGTTGGACACCTTTGTGCCAGTGAGCGCCGTAGTGCTCGTCCAATAAATGCCAGTCCAAGCCTTCTTCATAATTCCATTCGCGCCCTTGGGCAAATTCACAGCCCATAAAGAGCAATTTTTTGCCGGGGTAGCCCCACATATAGGCGTAAAAGGCGCGCAGGTTAGCAAATTTTTGCCAAGTATCCCCCGGCATTTTTGCAAGCATTGAGCCTTTGCCGTGTACCACTTCATCGTGGCTGATGGGCAAGACGAAATTCTCGCTGTGGTGATAGAGCATACCAAATGTCATTTGCTGATGGTGGAATTGGCGATGAATGGGGTCTTTGCTGATGTAGCTCAAGGAATCGTTCATCCAGCCCATATCCCACTTGTAGTGAAAACCTAAACCGCCCATTTCCGGTGGGCGCGTGACGCCAGCAAAGGAAGTAGATTCCTCGGCAAACATTGCTGCCCCTTGGCTTTGCGTACCGACGAGGTGGTTGGTATATTTTAAAAATTCAATAGCCTCTAAGTTTTCATTGCCGCCGTGAATGTTGGGCAGCCACTCGCCGTCTTTGCGGCTGTAGTCGCGATAAATCATTGAAGCTACGGCGTCAACTCGCAAGCCGTCAACGCCGAAGCGCTCTATCCAATACAGGGCATTAGCACCCAAAAAGTTTTTGACTTCGTAGCGGTCATAATTGTAAATTAGGGTATTCCAATCTTGGTGAAAGCCTTCGCGCGCGTCTTGGTATTCGTAGAGTGCCGTGCCATCAAATTTCCCCAAGCCGTGCTCATCGGTGGGGAAGTGTCCAGGTACCCAGTCGATAATGACGCCGATATTTTGCTGATGGGCGCGCTCAATCAAGTGCTTTAAGCCGTCGGCATCGCCAAAACGACTGGTAGGCGCGTACAACCCCGTCGGTTGATAGCCCCACGAGCCATCGTAGGGGAACTCGTGAATCGGCAATAGTTCAATGTGCGTAAAACCCATGCCCTTAACATAGGGGATGAGGGTATCGGCTAATTCATCGTAGTTGAGCCAGAAATTATTTTCGGGATTGCGCCGCCACGAACCTAAATGCACCTCATAAATGGCGACCGGCCGGTCGAAAGCATTGCGTTGTTGCCGTTCGCTGTCGTTATCGACTTTGCGCGGCAGTGGGGCGACAACCGAAGCAGTATTGGGGCGCAATTCGGCTTGAAAAGCGAAGGGGTCGGCTTTTAGGTGAGCGTTGCCGTTGGCGTCCACCACTTCAAATTTGTAGCGTTGCCCAACGCCGATGTTAGGAATAAACAATTCCCAAACGCCAATGCCGAGGTGAAAACGCATGACGTGACGCCGGCCGTCCCACAAATTGAAATCGCCGACGACAGAAACGCGGTGAGCATTGGGCGCCCATACGCAAAAGTTAACACCTTCAATGCCATCTATTAGCATTGGGTGTGCGCCCAGCACCTCGTAAGGTCGTTGATGATTGCCTTCGGCCAGTAGCCAAGTGTCCATTTCCTTTAGGTGTGAAGTAAAGCGATACGGGTCTTCCAGACGTTGACGCGTTGCCGCCCAAGTGACATCAAAAACGTAGTGTGAAATGCTGTCGCGTTGCGGTAGTAATAGCGAGAAGAATCCACGTGGGTCACGGCAAGTCATTTCGCCCAGCCCGTGTTCAAAATCGCAAATTTCTACCACGGATACGGACTCGGCATTGGGTAAAAAAGCGCGGATATTCAAGCCTTCGTCGGTGACGTGAGCGCCAAGCACAGAAAAAGGATCACGGTGGGTGCCGTCAATAATGGCGTTGATAATGTGGCTATCAATCGTGTTGTTCATGGTAGGTTTCATGGTTTCTCCTTAAAAAGTCATGTCAATATCGGCTAAGGGGCAGGGGAGTTTTCGTTGCCAATTAGGGGCTTGGGTGGTGGTGCCGGGAATGTTAAATGCCTGTGTCAATCCGCAAAAATTTTCGGGTTGAATGCCGAATAAGCGCGTTTCACCAGCACGGGCATAGGCGTGAATGGCGCGATTTAAGCGCGGATGCATCGCCATGGTGAGTGCATCAATCTCGTAATTATCGGGTAAAAAGCCATCGGCTTTGAGGGCATTGAGCAGGGCTTGCTTGTCAAACAAGCGCTTGTCGTACAGGGGTTTTAAGTCCGCTTCGGATAAAATGCCCAAGTTACCTAACTCCTTTAAATCGCAACAATCCCACCAGCCGGCTAAGGGTGGCAAATCGTGTGTGCCGATAACGCCGAGCGCTTCGGGTTTGACGTCTTGAGGCCGGCGCCAACGCGGCCGCTGCTGGGCGGCATTGTCGTGTGGCGCAAAGTATAACACATCGTAGGACAAAACGCCGTAGCGCGACAAGGTGTCGCGCACTTCATCGGGCACAGTGCCCAAATCTTCGCCGATAATCACACACTGCGCGCGTTGTGATTCAATCGCCAAAATGGCCATTAGGGTGTCGAAGGGATAGTGCAAATAGACGCCATCAGCCGGTGTTTTGCCTTCGGGAATCAGCCATAAACGGTATAAGCCCATCACGTGGTCAATGCGCAAGGCGCCAAAATGGCGCATGTTGGCACGCAAGAGGTCAATCACCGGCTGATAACCTTGCTGTTGTAGCACTGTGGGGTGCATGGGTGGCAGTGTCCAATTTTGTCCCACCGGCCCTAAAGGATCGGGGGGGGCACCAATGGTGGCAGGTAATTGATACAGCGCAGGGTTGCTCCAAGCATCGGCGCTGTGTTGGGCAACGCCAACGGCCAAATCGCCATAGAGTCCGAGGCGCAACTGCCGTTGCCGGCAACGCTGTTGAACTGTCGCTAACTGCTCCTCAATCAGCCACTGCAAATAACTGAAAAACAAAATGCGGTCGCTGTATTGGTGCATAAAGGCTTCGACATCGGGGGCGTTGGCGTGTGCTAGTTGCCATGTGCTTAAAGACTCGCCCTGCACCAGTAATTCCTCGCGAGTGTAAAAAGCGGCATTGCGTGCCAGTGCTTCACCACCGCGTTCGACAAAGGCATCAAACTGAGCGCGTCGCTGGTGACTGGCGCGCTGATTAAAGGCGTTGAAAGCGCGGTGCAGCGCCTGCATTTTAATTTCCGATACAGCGACATAGTTAACTAATTCAAGTTGCCTTAGGCGTTGCAGCGTCGGGCGCTGTTTCTCGAACCACGCCTGATTCGCCGCATCGTAACGAAATTCGGGAATATGGCCGATGGAGAGATAAATCCAGTGGAAAAATACCCGCGAAGAAGGACTGTACGGACTAAACCAATGTGGGTTGCTGGGGAATAGGGCGTGTATTGGATTGATGCCGATAAAGTCTAAGCCGCGCGCGTGGGCGAGCTCGATCGCGTCCAACAAATCGGCAAAATCGCCGATGCCCCAGTTGTCGAGCAGGTCGTCGCCGCGTTGGCTACGCAGGCTATAGAGCTGTAACAGCAATCCGCGTTGCTGAGACACGGTAAAATCGTCGGGTTGATAACAATGTGCGGGTGCGGCAATAAGCCGCCAGTGCAATGCCTCACCGTCGCTAGTTTGTAGTGTTAGAGAATAGTAACCGGCTGATAATGCCGGTAAATCGAGGTCTTGAGCGCGATGTTGTTTTTTAGGGCACTGTAAAATGAGGCGTTGTTGCTCGTCGTAAAGTTGATAGTCTTTGACGGGGACAGTTAGAGGCAACGACTGAGGCGTGTCGGCGTTTAAAACGCGGACTTCGTCGACATCGCCAGCGGGCTCAGGTAGTTGCAGGGCATCAATAAAATAGACGAGTACGTCTTCACTTATGGTGTGAAAGCCACCCTCAACATCCCAGTAGCTATCTGCTAGCCCCAATGCGGCGGCGTGTTGTTGCGTGTATGTGTGTGTCATCTGTGGTGTTGGGTTAAGTTGACGCGCCCGAAAGTTTTCGAACGACGCCGATAGGCTACTTACTTCGACTTAGGCAGGTGAACCTAATAATCAGTCCACTTACCGAACTCAACAACCGACCTTGTACGGTGAAACTGTTGTAATCCGTGTTGTATTTCCTTATTTATTCAGACGATTAAAGTAATTCCAGGTTATCTTTGTTAACGAAAACACCACTGTCCATTTGGGTTATTAAACTCATTAATGTTGACGAGGTTATTATAGCTCAAACGCGGGGAATATCCTACTGCCGTATGCGTTAAAATCGGAAAAATGTGCATTGCGCTGGGGCGTGTTCTCAATCCTAAAACCGATAGTTAGATTGGGTTTGTTATCAGAATAAATTTCAACCAATAAATTTATCATACAGGGGTGGCGGATTTTACAAATTGGGGAATAGCAAAAAAATAACTCAATGAAAGGGTTCTCATTGAGTTATTTTTTAATGCAATGTAAAGTAGGTTTATTTTAAAACGGAATATCGTCGCTAAAATCGTCATTATTGTCGATTTTTGGTGTTTCAAATTGCTGATTAAATTGGTTGCTCTGCGGTTGCGCTGGCGCTTGGTTAGGTTGTTGATGCGGCTGCTGTTGCGGCGCACTACCGAACTGATTGGGGGCTTGGTTTTGTCCAAAATCGGCCGCGCCACCGCTTTGACGGCTACCTAGCATTTGCATTTGGTCGGCGCGAATTTTGGTCGAATAGCGATCGGCGCCGCTTTGGTCTTGCCACTTGTCGGTGCGAATGCTACCTTCAATATACACTTGCGAGCCTTTGCGCAAGTATTGCCCCATAATCTCTGCCAATTTGCCGAAGGCCTCGATGCGATGCCACTCGGTGCGCTCTTGCGGTTGGCCGGTGTTTTTGTCCGTCCAAGTCTCGCTGGTCGCCACCGAAATCGTCGTCACGGCGACGCCGCTGGGTAAGTAACGCATTTCGGGGTCGTTGCCCAAATTGCCGACAATAATTGCTTTGTTTACGCCTCTGCTAGCCATAATCTGTTTACCTAATGTTTAGTGTTTCGTTGATAAAAAATACCAGCGATTGCGACGGCAATTGCCGGCACCGCCAGTACGTAAAAAGCCTGCAGAATTGTACCATTTGTGGCGAAATGCGTATAGCATTTTGCGCCGATAAGTCCGCCAAAAAAGCTACCCAGTAGCTGATAAAGAGAGAAAATTCCACTGCTTGCGCCGCGATTGGTGTCTTTGGAAAACTTTAATAATAAGGCCGGCAACAGTGTTTCCACCAAAGTAAAGCCGCAGAAAAATAGCGTCATCACCACCATTAGCGCAGTCATTTGCGAGAAGATGGGGAAAGTGGCAAACAAGCCTAGCGATATGGCCAAGACGCCCCAAAAATAGGGGAGTCGGCTGATGCCTTTATCGCGGTTTCTCACCAGCGGCGCGACGATCAATGCGGTGATAATCAACGGGATAACATAGACAAAAGTGTAGAGCTTTTCGGGGGAAGTCGCTGGTACTGCGAATAGTCTGGGCAGCAAGAAAAATGTTGCAGCCAAGGTCATGTGGAGTAGGGCGACTTGGATATTAACGCCAAATAACTGGGTATTGCGCAGCGTTTGAGTAAAGTCTTTGACGCCAGCCGTGCTCAGTGTTTGTTTCGGTGTCGGCAGTAAATAGGCAAAACCCAAAGCCAGTACCGCTAACACCGCAGTGGTGCGAAAAATACCAGCCAATCCCCAGTGTGAACTAATCACCGCGCCCAAAATCAACGCCAGCATAAATGACAAACCAATGGATAAACCGATAATCATCATGGCCTTGCCTTGCTCGCTGTCGCGAATGGTGTCGCCAACGTAGGCGAGGCAAACAGCCGACACCGCGCCCATGCCCTGCAATAAACGCGCCAAAATCAGCATATCTAAGTCGTCAGTTAGCGACGCCAAGACGCTGCCGAGACAAAACAGCGTCAAGCCGCCGTACAAGACTTTTTTGCGGCCAATAGCGTCCGATAACCAGCCGGCCGGTATTTGCAACACGGCTTGTGCCAAGCTGTAAATGCCCAACGCTAAACCGATTTTGGTCGGGGTGGCGTTGGTTAAATCTTGTGCCAATACTGAAAACGTCGGGAAAATTAAAAATAAGCCCAACATGCGCGACATGTAAATGCCGGCCAATAAAAAAATGGTTTTGAGTTCAAGTTGAGTCATATAAGGTACTGGTTTAATCTTAAAATATGCCTTAAAAACGGCAATGGGTTATTTTTCTACAAGGAGTTTCTGAATAAATATCAGTATAATGCCGTTAATTAATAATGAAATATTATCAACTGCAAAACAATTCGTGCCGTTCTTCGGCGTGGTTTGCGTTGGCTTTGGCTGCGTTTTTACCTAAAATAAGCCCCATCAATCGCACAGTGATTGGTCGGCAATAAACTTTGCGGCGCTTGCTAGTTTAAAGTTTTGTCATTTTAAAACAACAAAATTATTAGAGGGTTATATAATTATGTCAGACGCTATCTTAAAACAACTTGAAGACGAAAATATTCGCTACGTTGACTTGCGCTTTGTTGACACAGCCGGCAAAGAGCACCATTTTACTATACCAGCCAAACAAGTCGATGAAGATTTTTTCGAAAATGGCAAAATGTTCGATGGTTCATCCATTGCTGGCTGGAAGGCCATTAATGACTCTGACATGGTGTTGATGCCGGATCCCGACAGTGCCTACATCGACCCATTTTATAGTGACAAGACTTTAAACTTGACCTGTGACATTATCGAGCCGGCAACTTTGCAAGCCTACAGTCGCGACCCGCGCACCTTGGCCAAGCGTGCTGAGGCTTATTTGCGCTCTACCGGCATCGCCGATACGGCATTTTTCGGCCCAGAAAACGAATTTTTCGTCTTTGACGACGTGCGCTTTAAAAACGATATGTTTGGTGCGGGCTTTGAAATTGACTCTGAAGAAGGTATGCACAATTCGCACACTGACTACGAAGGCGGCAACACCGGCCACCGCGTCTTCTTAAAAGGCGGCTATTTGCCCGTACCACCAGTTGATACCATTCACGGTGTCCGCGCTCAAATGTGTAACGTCTTAGAGGAGGTCGGTCTAGAAGTCGAAGTTCACCACCATGAAGTCGCCACCGGCGGCCAAGCCGAAATCGGCGTGGGCTTTAACACTTTGACTAAAAAGGCCGACGAAGTGTTGAAATTAAAGTACGTTATCCACAACGTCGCGCACGAAAACGGCCAAACCGCGACCTTTATGCCTAAGCCTTTGGTGGGCGATAACGGCTCTGGTATGCACGTGCACATGTCGCTAGGTAAAGACGGTGAGAACTTGTTTACCGGCGAAGCCTACGGCGGCCTATCGGAAATGGCGTTGTACTACATTGGTGGCATCATCAAGCATGCCAAGGCCATTAACGCTTTCTGTAACCCTTCGACCAACAGTTACAAGCGCTTGGTGCCGGGTTTTGAAGCGCCAGTTATTTTGGCTTATTCGGCCAAAAACCGCTCGGCTTCCATCCGCATTCCTTACATCGCCAACCCGAAAGCGCGTCGCATCGAAGTGCGCTTCCCCGACTCGACGGCCAACCCTTACTTGGCGTTTTCGGCCTTGTTGATGGCTGGTTTGGACGGCATTCAAAACAAAATCCACCCCGGCGACGCCATGGATAAGGATTTGTACGACTTACCGTCAGAGGAATTGGCCGACTTGCCACAAGTGGCTTTCTCTTTGGGCGATGCGTTGGACGCTCTGGATGCCGACCGCGAGTTCTTGTTGAAAGGTGACGTGTTCTCTAACGATTTAATCGATAGCTTTATCGAGTTGAAACGCGGCGAGGTTGACCGTTTGAATATGGCGACACATCCCGTTGAATTTGAGATGTACTATAGCTTGTAAACTGGCTTGAACGCTTATCACAAGAGAATTAAATCTAAAAAAAAGGCGACTTTGGTCGCCTTTTTTTGTTACAATCACTCCCAGTATTTTATTGCCGTTTCCACTGAAACGCTGTGCTGTTAATCTAACCCCTTTTTTGGAGATTTTTATCAATGGTCTATAAACTCAATATTGTTCATAACGGTGAAGAACAAGGTAACTTTTTAGTCGGGCATCGTCAGTATGCAAAAATTCCGGCGCAAAAAGGCATGTTGTTGCAGCTGATTAATGAGAAAGGCGAGCTGGTCACTGCGCCAAAAACTAAAATGGTTGGCAAAGATTTGTGGGTCATTTTAGAAGGTAATGAACAGCGACCAGAGATTATTATAGAAAATTATGCCGCTGTAGCACCACTGAAAGACCCTAAGGCTTTGCAAAGCTTGAAAGCCACGTTCGCTACTGAAGGTGCAACAGCGCCAATGCCGGCAGAGACAACGTCTATTGAGAAGCCGGCCAATAACGAGTCTATTGAGAAGCCTCAAGACACCGCCGCTATGCAAAAGCCACCACAAGAGGAAAGACCGACTACACCGTCTAAAGCCGATGCTCGCGATGCCAAGTTGGCCAAGGAGGTGGCTGCAAAACACGATGAGCCTAGCGGCAGCAATGAAGCTAGCGATGCCGACAGTGACGGTGGTTTGTTCGACTCCAATGTTTTTTCATCGACTGGGGCTTATATCGCACTGGGCGCTGTGGCTTTGGGCGCAGGCGTGGTGGCTTTGAAAGATGATGATGACGATAACGATAGCAAAAGCAGTCTAAATGAAATCAAAGGCGACGAACAAGATAATGCGCTCGAAGGCACCGATAAAGCTGACGCTATTGCCGGATTGGAGGGCAACGACATGATTGATGGCAAAGCTGGCGATGACAAAATAGACGGCGGCGCAGGCAATGACACCTTAAAAGGCGATGCTGGCAACGACATGCTAAAAGGCGGTGAGGGTGATGATACCCTAATCGGCGGCACTGGTGCGGACAAATTGGCCGGTGGTGCTGGTAATGACAAGTTCGTCTTTAACGTGCCATTAGATGATGCGGTTGATCAAATCCTTGACTTTAAAGTCGGTGATGTTTTGCAGTTGGAAGATGAAATTTTTGCTGATAAATCAGCGTTAGCTTACGACGATGCTACAGGCACACTGTCTTATGACGGTAACGCCTTTGTAACTTTTAACTCACCAGCAGATTTTGACCTTAGCGTGGTAAGCAATATCGAAATGATTTAATGGCTTACGCCTCGCTTTCACCTGTGTTAAGCATTGTCACCAAACAACCCAGTCAACTATTATTGGCTGGGTGCTTTGTTTTTACTAAAAATTCCTCCCCGTGCCCACATTCAAACAACACCCCACGCCGCTAGATATTAACGCCTATCCGGACGATTTTGCCCCGTGCCATCGTCGCGTGTTGTCAGCGCGTGCCATTTTGCCGGAGCAATTGGCCAAGCCGTTGTCGGCACTTATTCCCGTCGAACAATTGCGCGATGCTCAAACGGCCGCCGAGCGCATTTATCGCGCCATTAATGCCAACGAGAAAATCGTTATTGTCGGCGATTATGATGCCGACGGCGCGACGGCGATGGCGGTGATGGTGTCGGTGCTCAAACACTTGCAAGCGCGTTACGATAGCGTCGTCCCCAATCGTGTCCGCATGGGTTATGGCTTGTCCGAAAAAGCCGTGGACGAGGCCTTAGCCAAAGATGCACAGCTGCTGATAACCGTCGATAACGGCATTTCCGCCGTCGATTCGGTGGCGCGCCTCAATGCTTGTGGTGTCGAAGTCATTATTACCGACCACCACTTGCCCCCTGATACCTTGCCCGATGCTGCCGTTATCGTCAATCCCAATCGCCGCGATTGCGATTTCCCCAGTAAAGCCTTGGCCGGCGTTGGCGTAGCCTTTTATGTGATGTTGGCGCTGCGGCAAGTATTTCGCACTCACGATGATAAGCGTTTGGACGACTTTTCACTCACTGACTTATTGCCGTATGTGGCGATTGGCACGGTAGCCGATGTCGTGCCTTTGGATTTCAATAACCGCGTTTTGGTGGAGCAAGGTTTGAAGCGCATACGCGCCGGCCGTTGCCCGCTAGGTATTCATGCCTTATTGGAAGTTGCCGCCATCAATCCTGAGATGCTCACCGCTGGCCATATTGGCTTTCAAATCGGGCCGCGTTTAAATGCCGCCGGTCGTATCGCCGATATGCAGTTGGGTGTCGATTGTTTGTTGGCTGACAATGCGCGGTTGGCGATGGATTACGCTATTGAACTCAATCGTCTCAATCACGAACGCCGCACCTTGGAGAATGAAATGCGAGCACAAGCGGACGATTTGCTAGCAGTGCAAACGCTGATGCAAGATAGCGCCAGTATTTGCTTGTTTGATGCCGAGTGGAACGAGGGGCTGATTGGCATTCTGGCATCACGCATCAAGGACAGTTATGAAAAAACAGCCTTTGTGTTTACTACGGCCGAGGGCGGGGTGCTGAAGGCATCGGCGCGCGCCGGCATCGCCGTTAATCTGATTGACGCATTGAATGAGCTGAACCGCATACAGCCCCAATTGCTGCACAACTACGGTGGTCATGCCAAGGCGGCAGGTTTGTCGCTGTTACCCGAACGCCTTGGCGACTTTGAGGCGGGCATTGAGCAAGTGATTGCCGAACAGCTCGATGGCAAACTCATCGACCGTGCCGTTTATACCGATGGTGAGTTGCTTCCTTATGAACTCAACCTCGCCAATGCCGAATTTTTGCGGCTACTAGAACCGTGGGGCAGTGAATTGCCCCAGCCGTTGTTTGAAAATACCTTTTACCTTGATCGCGTGCGCGAAGTCGGCAAAAACCACGCTCAGTTGGCGATGATTGAATCGCAATCCGGCCAATATTTTCGCGGCATCGCCTTTAACCAATTTGATACTTGCGAGCGCTTGAGTAAAACGCAGTGCCGGATTGCCTATCATCTTGATGTCAATGAATGGCGCGGCGAGCGCAGCTTATCTCTACAGGTGGCGCATATCAATCCGTTATAATAGCGTATGCTCTAGTTCCCTAACCGTTTTATAGCTGCGGCGATGTTCGGGCAATATCCCGAATTGCGCTAACGCTTGGCGGTGCGCTTTGGTCGGATAGCCTTTGTGCTTGGCGAAGCCGTAGTCGGGATAGCGTTGGTGCAACTCCCGCAACTCGGCATCTCGGTGAGTTTTGGCCAAAATAGAAGCCGCCGAAATACAGGCATGTAGGCTGTCACCCTTGACAAACGCCGTGGCCGGCTTGTTGCATTTGGGAGTAAATTTGCCATCCACCCAGACTTCGTCAAAATCGACGTCGATACCTTCAACCGCGCGACGCATGGCCAACAAGGTAGCGTGGTGGATGTTGATCTGGTCAATTTCGGCAGGGCTGGCTTCGCCAATGGCGTAAGCTAAGGCAATACTGCGAATGTAGTCGGCATTGGCTTCGCGTTTGGCTTCACTCAGTGTTTTGGAGTCAACCAAACGCTCGGCATCGAAATCGGCCGGCAACAGCACCGCTGCCGCTACGACATTGCCGACCAGTGCGCCGCGTCCGGCTTCGTCAACGCCGATAATGCGTTTAGGGCAAGGGGTGTTTTTTGTCATGTGTTTTTGGGGTTAAATATTACACCAATCCCGAAAAATAGCCTATCAACCTCAAAGTGACAGTTGGAATTTTTTGTAGGGGCGAACCCATGTGTTCGCCCTTGGTGGGGGATGGCTTTTGCTTCAAAGTTTCAATGAGTTCATTTTAAAACAACGAAGTGTGGGGTTCTCCCGCCAAGGGCAGACACGCTGGTCTGCCCCTACAGTATTGGTAGGGTGGATGGAGCGATAGCGATATCCACCGTTCGCAGGTGATTAAATTTTTCTTTGAATTTTAATTCACTGCAATTGGTGCGTTACGCTCGTTCCTCGCTAACGACACCCTACGGAATAACTGCTGTTTTGGGACTATACCCATTCCGAAAAATAACCTATCAAGGCAGGCGAGCGCAGGCAGTACATTAGTTACGGCAAGCGAGTCTAACGCAGATAGGTTATTTTGCAGGGTTGGTATTACTTATTCAACAAACGGTTAACTACTTCAATAAAGGCCGCCGTATCCTCTAAGCCGCCGTTTTCCGCCAGTAGCGCTTGACCGTAAAGCATATTCACCCAATCGTTAAGGGCGTCGCCATCCAAGCCGGCCAACTGCTTGACCATCGGGTGTTCGGCGTTGATTTCGAAGATGTATTTTTGTTCGGGAACGGGTTGTCCTGAGGCTTTTAAAATTTGGTACATCTGGTTAGTCATGCCGCCTTCGCCCAAGACCACACAACTTGGCGTTTTGGTGAGACGCTTACTTTCGCGCACTTCGGTGACTTTGTCACCGAGTACGGTTTTGACCTTCTCGATAACGCTGTCTGTGGCGGCTTTTTCCTCTTCCGATTTTTCTTCTTCTTTGTTTTTAAACAAGTCGTCAGTAATGTCGGTTTGGTTGATTGACTCGAAGTGCTTGCCGTTAAATTCGTGCATTTGACCCATCATCCACTCGTCAATCGGCTCCCACATCAACAACACTTCGACGTTGTTTTTCTCGAAAATTTCTAAGTGTGGGCTGTGTTTGGCACTGTTTTTCGAGTCGGCGACCAAGTAATAAATCTTTTCCTGACCCTCTTGCATGCGTTCGATGTAGTCGGCTAGCGACACGCTAGGCGTTAAATCGTCTTCGCGGCTAGAGGCAAAGCGCAACAATTTGGAAATGGCTTCGCGGTTGGCAAAGTCTTCGCCGATGCCTTCTTTTAGGGCGTTGCCAAATTCTGCCCAGAAAGCGGCATATTTTTCCTTGTCTTCGTCATTGGCTAGGCGAGCAATCATGTCGAGGCTGCGCTTAGTACAGGCTTTTTTCAAGGTTTGCGTGGTCTTGGAATCTTGCAAAATCTCGCGCGAGACGTTGAGCGGCAAGTCATTGGAGTCAATCACCCCTTTGACAAAGCGCAAGTAGTTGGGCAAAAATTGTTCGGCCTCGTCCATAATAAAGACGCGCTGCACGAACAATTTCAAGCCGTGTTTGCTGTCGCGTTGGAACATGTCAAACGGCGCTTTTTGTGGGATAAACAATAGCGAAGTGTATTCCAAGTTGCCCTCGACCTTGTTGTGCGTCCAAGTGGCCGGTGCTTGGAAGTCGTGGCTGATATGCTTGTAAAATTCTTGGTATTCTTCGTCGCTGATGTCGCCTTTGTTGCGCGTCCACAGGGCTTTGGCCTTGTTGACTTGCTCGAATTTGCCAGCTTGGGCTTCGACAGTGACGTTGCCGTCTTCGTCTTGCTCTTCGGCGACCGGCGCTTGCCACAATTCCACTGGCACGCTGATGTGGTCGGCGTATTTGTGGATAATGTTTTGCAACGTCCAACGGTTAGTAAAGGATTTTTCCTCTTCTTTGAGGTGCAAAGTAATGGTCGTGCCGCGCTCGGCTTTGTCACTGTCGCTTAAAGTGAAGTCGGATTTGCCGTCTGATTCCCAACGCGTGGCTTGGCTGTCACCGGCTTTTAGCGATTCGACCGTCACTTTGTCGGCAACGATAAAGGCCGAGTAAAAGCCGACCCCGAACTGGCCGATTAGCTCGCTGTCCTTGGCGTTATCGCCGGATAACTGGCTGAAAAAGGCTTTGGTGCCGGATTTGGCAATCGTGCCGAGGTTGTCAATCAACTCGTCGCGCGACATGCCGATGCCGTTGTCGCTGACGGTGACGGTGTTGCTGTCGGCATCAAAGTTGATTTGAACTTTTAACTCGCCGTCGCCGTTGTACAGGTTGTCGTCTGATAACGCCAAAAAGCGTAGTTTATCAATGGCATCAGAGGCGTTGGCGATAAGCTCGCGCAGGAAGATTTCCTTGTGTGAGTACAAGGAGTGCGTGACTAAGTGTAGTAGTTGGCTGACTTCGGTTTGAAAGCCGCGCTTTTCAGCGGCGTTTTCGTGCTGTTCGGTTGTTTTGTCGGACATAGTGACCTCTTTAAAGTTTAAGATTTAATTAAAATGAAATGGATTATAATGCCGGCATAGATAGGGACGAATTTGACGGTTTCAAGGAGGCTGTGGCGAGATAGTGGAAAAATTGTGACCGGATTACCAGTAGTTAAGGTGTGTCCTGACCGGCTTAGGGTGCGGGGAAAATATTCTTCGTGACTTGGGTAACTATCTGAGATAAAATGGGTCGCTTTTGAACTCGTTTAACCAACCTTATGCGAATTGGTATTTTGCAATGCGACAATGTTCGCTCCAGCCTCAGCCCTGAATTTGGGGAGTATCCCGAAATGTTTGCTAGCGGTTTTCAAGCGCTCGGCGACGATAGCGCTTTTTCTTTTGTTACCTACCCAGCCCATGAGGGCGTGTTACCTGACACGCCAGAGGAGTGCGATGCCTATCTTATCACTGGCAGCCGTCACAGCGTCTTAGATGCTGATAAATTATGGATTAATCAGTTACAAAATTTTATTGTGCGCGTCAACAAAGCCATGATTAAAACCATTGGCATTTGTTTTGGTCACCAAATTATGGCAGTCGCCTTGGGTGGCAAAGTCGAGCGCGCCGACTGTGGTTGGCAAATCGGTGTACACCGCACCAATATCTTGAAACAGCAACCGTTTATGCGGCCGTTTGAGTCGCCATTTCACGTTGCCATGCTCTGCGAAGACCAAGTCGTTTGCGTCGATGAGAGTGCCACCGTGCTTGCCGAAACGGCGCAGTGTGAATTTGCTATGTTGCAGTACAACCACCATATGCTGGGTATGCAGGGACACCCAGAATTTAATCAGGCCTTTGCCAAGGCGTCGCTCAATGTGCGCCAAGAGGACTTTCCGCGCAAACGCTTCGATATTGGCATGGAGTCGTTTTCTCAGCAAGCCTTGGATGCCGAATTGTTGTTTCAGTGGTTTGCCAATTTTTTGTTAGACGGCCAGCCGGCCGGTGACGAAAAGGTAAAATTGTAATGAATGCGCCCAATGCGCCGCTTGCTTGTCCACTGTGTGAACAATCTGCGGCGTTTTTCTTTGCCGACAGCAAAAATTTCCAACAAAGTTATCACCGTTGTTTGCGTTGTGATTTAGTCTTTGTCGCGCCGGACTGTCGTTTAGATAGCGAGGCAGAAAGAGCGCGCTACGATATGCATATTAATGACTACAGTGAACCTTATGTTCAGTTTTTGTCGCGCCTAGCCAAGCCGATGTTAGAACAGCTCACTGAGCCGGCCGAAGGCTTGGATTTTGGCAGTGGAAAAAGCCAAGCAATGGCCGAATTGTTTCGGCAGCAGGGTCATAATTGTACTTGCTACGACGTTTTTTATTATCCAGATAAGGCCGCATTGTCGAAGACCTACGACTTTATCGTCGCCAGCGAAGTCATCGAGCACCTATACACCCCAAAAGCCGTTGTTGAACAGTGGTTGCAGTTGCTCAAGCCGAAGGGGCTATTGGGGGTGATGACCGGCTTGTGTCCCGATGATAAAGAATTCCCTAATTGGTGGTATAAGAATGACCCGACGCACGTCTCGCTATTCTCGCGCCAAACCTTTGACTATCTGGCCGAGCAGTACCGGCTGCAATGTGTCTACGAACATAAGAATGTCTTGGTGTTTAACACATTGGATTAGTGTTTACTGAAATCGCGCATTTGTGGCCATATTTCACTGTTGCGACGGCTTAAAATCGCCGAATTTTGATTTTTTTCGCTTTGCCGGTTTACTTTTATTAAATTGACGCTAAAATAGTCGCCCTATCACCAATGTCGGAGCGTAGCGCAGCTTGGTAGCGCACTTGTCTGGGGGACAAGGGGTCGGAGGTTCGAATCCTCTCGTTCCGACCATTTTCTTAACACACTGTCTAAAAAATCCGTTATAATCGCACCCGTCTTTAATTCTGAGTTTATTAACGAGCGTAGCGATGAAATCTTTTTTACCTTATTCGGCCTTTTTGTGGGTTTGCCTCTGTTTGTCAACTGTGATGTCACCGGCGTTAGCACAAGAGCACAAAGCGCCTGAATCCACCTCATCCTCTTCTCAAAAAAACACAGAAAGTCCACGTCCTACGCTGACGGTAACGGCTGTCCATCCCAGTTTTCAAACGGTCAAAAAAAACCTACAAGCCAACGGCAATATTGAAGCCCGGGAAATTGCTTCGATTACTGCACAAACGGCCGGTTTGAGTCTTAGTCGTCTGCGCGTTGCCGTCGGGGATTATGTCAAAAAGGGACAACTAATTGCCGAATACGACGCCAGTAGCGTTTACAACGATATTGCACAGGCCAAGGCCTCGTTGATGCAGGCACAAGTGGCACTGCGCCAAGCCAGCGCCAACGCCAAACGCGCCCGACGTTTGGGTAAATCATCCGCCATTAGCAAAATCGAGCGCGACAATTTCCTCTATCAAGAACAAATGGCCAAGGCCAAAGTCGCCGCTGCCAAAGCGGTACTCAGCAATCAGCAATTGCGCGCTAGCTACGCTAAAGTCAAAACTAAAGTTAGTGGCATGATTCTCGCCAAACAAGCCGTTTTGGGCGAAGTCGGCAATCCGGGTACGCCGCTGTTTTCGGTGCTGGTCAACAACGAATTGGAATGGCAGGCCAAAGTGCCCAGCGAATTGCTCAACCTCGTGCGTCCGAATATGCCGGTTGCGGTGACTTTGACGCAAGCCTCGACATCGGCTGACGGCGAGCAAAGCACCATCGTTAAAGGCAAAGTCCGACGTATCGACCCCACCGTCGACCCGCAAACGCGCCAAGGCTTGGTGTATGTCACGATGGACTACGATGCGCGCCTGCGACGCGGCTTGTTTTTGCGCGGTGAGTTCCTGCTGGGTGAAGTCAACGTGTTGATTGTTCCGATTAGTTGCCTCGTTCGCAAGGACGGCTACAACTACGTTTTTGTCGTTGGCAAAGACAATCACGTCATCCGCAAAAAAGTCGCCATTGGGCAATTGCAGGGCAAAAACGCCACGGTGCTTAGTGGCTTAAACGCCGATGAGCGCGTCGTTAGTAGCGGCGTGGGCTTTCTCAGCAGTGGCGATTTAGTCAATGTCGTTGATAAGTAACGCTAGCACGGGTAATCAATAACCATATGAATATTTCCGCCTTTTTTATTCGCAATCCCATTCCAGGGATTTTGCTGTTTGTTTTGTTCTCGTTGGCCGGCATTTTTGGCTTTTCTCATATGAGTGCCAAGCTGTTTCCCGATATTGACGTGCCGGTCATTGTAGTCACTATCCCCGTGCCGGGTGGCGCGCCAGAGCAACTGGAAAACGAAGTGGCGCGCAAGGTCGAGGACAAAGTCGCCAGCCTGAGCCGGCTAAAGCACGTCGAAAGCGTGTTGGTCGATAATGCTGTCACCGTGATTGTCAGCTTTGAAATCGAAAAGCCAGTGCAAGAGGCCGTGGACGATGTGCGCTCGGCCGTCAACGAAGTGCGAGGGGAATTTCCAGCCGTCGCCGAAGACCCGATTATCACCAAAGCCGAAATTAGTGAGCTACCGCTGTTTATTTATAGCATCTCCGCCAGTGACTTAGACGCGGTGGATTTGTCGTGGTTTGTAGAAAATGAACTCAGTAAATCATTGCTCGGCATTCGCGGTGTCGGGGCAGTGACGCGCATCGGCGGTGTCGAGCGCGAAGTGCAAGTGCTGCTTGACCCCACGGCGATTATGGCTTATCAAACGACTGTCGGCGATATTTCCACCCAACTGCGCAATATGCAGCAAAACTTTTCCGGCGGCGAGGCCGACTTTGGCGGCTTAAAACAGCCGGTCAGAACCATTGCCGCCGTGCAAAAGCCCGATGATTTAGAGGATTTGCGCGTGGCCTTGTCCAACGGTTTGACGGTTAAGCTGGGCGATGTCGCCAACATCAAAGATACTTATAAAGAACAAATTTCCAAAGCCCTACTCAACGGCGAAGAGGGCGTGGCTTTTGTCATTCAGCGCAGTAAAGGCTTTGGCGATGTCGAAGTCGGGCGCAAAGTCCGCGCCGAGTTGGACAAGGTTCGCGCCGCTCACCCCAACTTGACGATTACCGAAGTCTTTGAAACCATGTCACAAGTCGAGCAAGACTACAACGGCGCTATGAGTATGCTCGCCGAGGGCGCGGCCTTAGCGGTGTTCGTGGTGTTGCTGTTTTTGGGTGGCGCCGCTCCGACCTTATTGTTTGCTATTGGCTTGGGCGCGGCCTATTATTTTTACGGCTATGTGCACACGCCGTGGGCAAATTACGTTGCCATTGCCGCGGCGGTATTGCCGGTGCTGTTGTTTTTCAACCGCTTTAGAACCACTTTGGTGGCGGCTACGGCGTTGCCACTGTCGATGCTACCGGCCTTTGCCGGCATGTATTTTATGGGCTTGTCGATGAATATGATGGTAACGCTGTCGCTGTCGTTGGTTATCGGCATTTTGGTCGATGACGCCATTGTCGAAGTCGAAAATATCGACCGCCACATTAACATGGGCAAAACGCCTTACGAAGCCTCTATCGAAGCCGCCGACGAAATCGGCACCGCCGTGATTGCCATTACCACCACGCTGATTGCGGTGTTTTTGCCGACCGCCTTTATGCCGGGCATTCCGGGCAAATTCTTCTACCAATTTGGGGTGGCGGCGTCGCTGTCGATATTTTCTTCGCTGTTGGTGGCGCGCATTATCACGCCGATGCTGTGTGCTTACTTCCTCGTGCCGCACAAACACGAAGCCAAAGACCCATTTTGGATGCGCCCGTATTTGTGGTTTGCGCGTTGGGCGGTACGCTTGCGTTGGGTGACGATGGCGGCGGCGATTGCCTTTTTCGTTTTTTCCTTGCAAGTGATGAAAACCTTGCCGGCCGATTTTATTCCGCCTAGCGACTCGTCATTCACGCAAATTAAAATCGAATTGCCACCTGGTGGCCGCCTCGACAAAACCGAAAAAGTCGCCGAAGACGTGCGCAAAGCCATAGCCGACATTCCTCACATCAAGCGCGTGTTTGGCTACGTTGGCCACAAAGACGTGCGCAAAGCGACGCTGTATTTAACTTTTACCAAACGCGGCACGCGGCCGCGCAAACGCGTCATTGAAAACGCCATTCGCGAGCGCTTAGAAAATGTCGCCGGCGCCCGCCTTTCGGTAATGTCGGGTGGCAACGGCGAGAAGTACGAGATGATTTTGTCCGGCAAAAATCCCAAGGAACTCAGCAAAGCCGCCGACGCGATTACCGCCGAATTGCGCACCATTGCCGGCTTGGGTAGCATTTCCAACTCGGCCGGCTTGACGCGCCAAGAGTTGATTATCTATCCCGACTACGCCAAAGCCGCCGAGCGCGGCGTCAGTTCCGCCGCCATTGCCCAAGCCATTCGCGTTGCCACCGTCGGCGATTTCGAGGGGCAGTTGCCCAAATTCAACTCCGACGAGCGCCAAGTGCCCATTGTTGTACGCCTGCCCGACCACGCTCGAGGCGATTTTGACGTCCTCAGCGATTTATTGGTCATGGGTAACAAAGGGCCGGTTCGCATCGGCGACGTGGCCAAACTCGACGTTGACGTTGGGCCGTTGGAAATCCGGCGCTACGACCGCGACCGCTTTGTCAAACTCGATATCGAAATCAAGTCCGGCGAGTTGGGCGAGCTACAAAAGCGAATCAATAACTTGCCGGCGGTGAAAAACTTGCCGCCCTCCGTCAAACAAGTGGCCGCCGGCGATGCCGAAGTCATGGGCGAACTGGCAACCAGTTTCGCCATGGCCATGGGTGTGGCCATTTTGTGTATTTACTTCGTGTTGATTTTGCTGTTTGGGCAGTTGGCACAACCGATTACCATTCTGGCGGCCTTGCCGCTGTCGATTGGCGGCGCCGTGGGCGGTTTGCTGATGGTCAATGCCGGCATGTCGCTGTCGGCGATGATCGGCTTTTTGATGTTGATGGGCATTGCGGTGAAGAATTCGATTTTGCTAGTGGAATACACCATTGACATTCGCAAGCATCAGCCCGACATGCCGCGCCTAGACGCCATTGTCGATGCTTGTCACAAGCGCGCTCGCCCGATTATCATGACCACCATTGCTATGGGTGCCGGCATGTTGCCGCTGATTCTAGGGCTTGGCGAGGCCGATTCGTCCTTCCGCCGGCCGATGGCGGCGGCGGTATTTGGCGGTTTGATGACTTCGACGTTTTTGAGTTTGATTGTTATACCGGCGTTTTATTCGATTGTTGACGATGTTTCGCGGCTAGCGAGTTGGGTGGTGCGTCTGGGTCGGCCTAAAGTTGAGGCCGTGGGCAATCATTAGGTTTAACCTAAAAAACGCAGTCAACCCCTAAAACAACAACGCTTCTACTTTTAAAAACACCGCTAAATCTCGCAGTTGCGACGGTGGAGCACTATAAGTTAACGGTTTTTGTTGTCGCAGGGCGTAACTTTTGGCCTCAATCAAAGCCGCGATGCCGGCGCTGTCGCAGTGGGTGATAGTCGATAAGTCCACCGTCACTTCGGTATCGGCTTGGTCAATGCCGGCCAATAACTGCTGCAGTACGAATTTGGCATTGTCCATGCCGATGCGTTCGGGTAATGTTGTCATATGGTTTACTGGGTAAATTACTGAGTTAAAGCCGGCTTATCGTCCGCTTTGGCCTCCGTAGCGATACCGGCCAAATCCGGCAGGGCGTTTTGGGTCAACTTTTGCACCACATAAAACACCACCGTAGCGCCAATGGCGGCGGCGCTGAGATTGTAAAACACCGTCACCAAAATGGTCAAGACAATCAACGGCAAATCTAGCATCGATAGCGGCGTGGCTTGGCCTTTGAGTTTTTTTCTTAGCGCCCGAACGATTGTCCAATCAAAGACATCGTAGCCGACTTTAAACAAAATGCCGATAAACACGGCTTTGGGAATGAGGCGCAACCAATCCAAGAAAATCAGCAATTCGACAATCACGAACACCCCAACCAACATGCCGGCAAAGCGAGAGGTCGCGCCTTCTTTTAAAATCAACACCGAGCGAATGGTCGCCTGCGCCCCCGGAATACCGCCGATAAGCGCCACCGCGCCGTTGGCCACGCCTTGGGCGACTAACTCGCGGTTGCGCTGCGTTTTTTCGCGCGTCAATCTGTCCATAACTAAAGCCGTCATCAGCGTATCCAAATAGCACAACAACGCCAATTCAAACGCCAACGGCAAACTAAACCACAACAATTGCCACGACATGGTGGTCGGCAACTGCGCCCCCAACCAGTCGCCAACCGAGCCGGAAAAGGCCGAAACGTCAATGTCAATAGTGGCAATCGGCACGCCGGCAAGGTGGACAATAAAAGTAGAAAAAACAATCGCGATTAAGGTCGGTGGACAAAATGGCAAAATGCGCCAAATGACGTTGTGAACATGGTGTTCTTTAATGCGCGGTAAGCCGACGATAATACCCAGCGTTAACAGCGCCACAATAACATTGAGCATTTGCGTCTCCGTCAACTGCCAAGCGCCGTCAAGGTAAAACAGGCGTTTGATTTGGTCTAGCCAAATCAGCACCGCGATGCCGGACATAAAGCCGGATACCACCGAGTGCGGAATCCAACGAATGAGGTTGCCGCCGCGAAACAACGCCGTAATAATCAGCATCAAGCCGCTGAGTATGACCACAAAGTTGAACAGCTGGTTGGCGCTCAAGCCGCCGAGTTCAGCACCTGACAGCGCCGCCGTGCTGACGATAACAGCGGCCGCCACCGTGGACATCGGCGCCGTCGGCCCCGAGCACTGAATGCGCGTGCCGCCGAGCAGGGCAGTGACAAAGGCTATCAGCCCTGCCGACAACATGCCAGACAGCGCCCCGCGCCCCGACATGACGCCGAAAGACGCGCCTAAACTGATGGCGACAAAACTGACTACCAATGCTGATAGGGCGTTGTGATAAAAGACTTGAATAGGATTTTTATGTAATTGTTTTGACGATGAATGCACAGTGTTCAGCCCTGCCTTAGCGATAAGAGTTAATGAATAATGCGAATGATACGCCTCTGGTATCGGTGATTCAAGTTTTTTCACAGGATTTTGGGCGATTTTTTAGCCAAAAGAGGCGTTCCCTATTTGGCCGAAAAGCGTTACAATGGCGAATAGTCCTTATTCACAAAAATAAAGAGAGGAAACTATGCAATGGTTTAACCACACGCTAAAAACCGCCGTGCTAGGCGTGCTATTCACCGCCTGCGGTGTTCAAGCCGAAGACTGGAACGACGCCAGAATTAGCAAACTCAGCAAAGAGGCCTATATTCAGCTAGATAAGTTTATCAAAGGCGACAAGACTTCGACCGTGTACGAATTACCTAGGAGCACCCAAGAGGCACTCATCAACATCATCAATCGCGAAAATACCGACTATCCCAGCCTCGCCCGACTAAAGCATAAAGAAGACGTTTTAGAGTTGCTGATTAAAAAAACCTATGGCAAAAACAGCATTCGCTATGCGGCCTTGCTAAAAAAACTCGCCGACCCCATGCGTCAAAATCGCGCCGATTTGACCTTTTACGGGGTGTTGTTGAAATACGATGGCAGTGCCAAATACGCTTTTGACCAAATGGACAGGCTGGATTTAGACAGCGAAGTGTTACAAAAATGGCGCAAAGTTCTTCACGATAAATACGGCTTTAAAGCGACGCGTGCCTACACTGAAACCGAACAGGAAAAGCCGCAAGTTTGCGTGCGCTTCAACGAAACCGTGCGCCCAGAGCCGGCGCAACAGTGGCAAAAATTCTTTACCGTCGCGCCGGCGCCTAGCGGCGAGTGGGCTTACAAAGGCAACGAGCTGTGCTTTGGTGGCGAGTGGCAGACCACCTACACCGTTAAAATTGATAAGCGTCTGCAAGCCAAAAACTTGCTTCGACTAGAATCCGCTATTGAGGAAACCGTAGCCACCGGCAGACGCGACCCGATGATTCGCCTAGCCAGTGCCGGCCAAGTGCTAGACGCTTACAGCCAGCGTCAATTGGGCTTGAGCACCGTCAACATCGACAATGTGGCGGTGGAATTGTGGCAAATTCCGGCCAACAACTTATCGAACGCTCGCATTCAGTCGTTGGTGCGCTCGCCACAAAGTCTGTCTCACTGGCGCGTGGACGATATTTTAAGCAGCAACGCCGAGAAACGCTTTGCTGGAAAATTTAACGTCGGCAAATACCAATCTAGCGAAACTGTGACCACCAACATTGGCTTTGACGATATGCTCAAGGGCAAAAAAGCGCAGGCCGGCATTTACGTGCTTACCGCCAAAAACGCCGATACCGGCGACTCGCACGCTCAGATTGCCTTTGCGCTCAGCAATGCCGGCTTTAGCAGCTATTTAACCGAAGCCGGCCTGTGGGCGGAGTTGCGCGATTTGTCTAGCACCGCGCCAATTGCCGGTCAAACCGTGACCTTATATGCCAAAAATAACCGCATTTTGGGCACGGCCGTCACCGATGAAAATGGCGTGGCGCACTTTGACAAGCCGCTGGTGGCCGGCAAAGACAGCCAACGCCCTAGCCATATTATTGCTGAAAATGCCGACTATTTTGCCTATTTGGCTTTAAGTCAGCCGGTGGATTTATCCGACAAGGGCTTGTCCGGCCAAGTGGTTGGCACTGCGCCACTACGCAGTTGGATTTGGGCTGACCGCGGCATTTATCGTCCCAACGACGACGCCCACTTGATGTGGTTGTTGAAAACGCCGGCCGGCAAGGCCTTTGCCAGTGCGCCGGTGTGGTTGGAGCTGCGTCGCCCCGACGGCAAAATCGTTCACGATGAAATGATTAAAGCCGACGCTAGCGGCTCGTACAGCTTTGACTATCACTTCGCCAACAGCGCTAGACAAGGCGACTGGCAAGTCCGCTTGTCACTGGGCAAAGACGGTGCTTTCTTGGCCAGCAAAACTCTGCCGGTGGCGGCCATTACGCCACAGCAAGTAGAGGCCAAAATTCAGCCGTTAGATAAACCGTTGGCGCTGGGCGAAACGCGGCAGTTGACCGTGCAGGCCGATTGGCTGTACGGTGCGCCGGCTAGCGACTTGCCGGCCTATGTCGAGCAAACCGTTAGCGCTCGCGACAACTGGCCGGCTTGGAAAGCGTGGCAAGTGGGTTTGCACGATGAAAAGCGCTACCACGAAACCGACAACAGCGATGAGAAAAACACCGACAGCAGCGGCGCGGTGAGTTTTAGCATCAACACCCAAGACCTACCGTTCAGCACCAAACCGCTGAGCCTAAAAGCCGTGGCCAAAGTCACCGAACCCAGTGGCCAACTGGTCAAGGCGCGCTACGAAAAAGCCATTGAGCGCCAACAACCCTATTTAGCCATTAAAAAAGACGCCGCGCGCGAGGCGCAAGTGGCCTTGCTCGACGACCAAGGCCAGTTGCAAGCCGGCCGTGCGGCGTGGAAGCTCTATCGCTTGAGCTACGACTATTATTGGTATCGCTCCGGTGGCGATTGGCACTATCAGCACCACGAAAACCGCCAGTTAGTCACCACCGGCACCGTGACTTTGTCGGCTGACAAACCCAGTGTCATCGACAACCTGCCGCTAGATGACGGCGCTTGGGTGTTGGCGGTGCGCGGCCAAGACGCGGCAGTGGCTAGTTCGGTTGCCCTTGAATTTGGCGAATACGCCCGTCCGATGCAAGGCAGCGCCCCCGACCGCGTCACGGTAACCAGTAATAAAGAACGCTACGCCGACGGCGAAACCGTCAGCGTGCATTTAAAAGCGCCATTTGACGGCCAAGCCAGCGTCAAATTTGCCCACAACGACGCCATTATCGACAACCGTTTGGTCAATTTTGTTGACGGCCAAGCTACCTTGACCTTTACCTGGAAAAAAGCGTGGGACGATGGCTTGTGGTTGCTTGCCAACGCTTGGAACAAAGACCAAAAAACCGCGCATAACCGTCGCGCCGTGGGCTTGGCTTGGGTCGGTGGCGATTTAGCGCCTTACACGTTGGACGTTGGTATGCAAGCGCCGAAAACGGCCTTGCCCAACACCCAACTGTCAATCCCTCTGAGCATTCCGGCCGCGCAAGCCAACACGCCAACATGGGCGCGCGTCGCCATTATCGACGACGGCCTGTACGGCTTGGCTAAGGCTAGCTTTAGCAATCCACTCAACGCTTTTTGGGATAAAAAACAGCTACACGCCGACTTTTTCGACGTTTGGGGCGACATTATTCGCCAAGTCCAAGGCCGACAAGCGGCACTGCGCAGTGGTGCCGGTGATGACGAGGGCAGTGAGTCTAGCGCCTTGAAAGCCTTGCCGGAATTGGATTTACAGTTGGTGACTTACTGGTCTAAACCGGTGCAATTCGATGCCGACGGCAAAGCCGTAGTCAAAATGGATTTACCACAATTCAACGGCCGCCTGCGCGTGATGGTGGCAACGTGGAATGACGAGCAACTCGGCGCTGTCGAAGACACCTTACAAGTGCGCGCGCCACTGGTTAGCACGCTCTACACGCCACCGTATTTGTCGCCGGGTGACAACGCCAGTTTGCGCTTGCGCCTGCACAACACCACCGACAAAGCCATGGATTTGAGCGCCACTGTCAAAGCCAACGGTATTACCTTGGCCAAAACCGACAGCGAAACACTAACGCTAGCGCCAGAGCAAGTGGCTTGGGTAACGCGGCGCTTTAGCGTACAGCGAAATCGTTTAGCTTTTGAGACAAGGCGCGCCGGTGAAGACAGTATTGCAATACGGCGAGACGGCGTAACGCCGTATCAAAAGTTAAACGATTCGACTGTAGCGAAAAACGCCGCCGGTCGCGCCACTATGGAGGTGCAAGTCAGCGGTGATGCCGAGTTGAATTTACAGCGCTTTGCCGATATTCGCCTAGCTACCGCCCCGCAAAAAACGCAAACCTTGACGCAATTGGAAGGCAAAGCCAGTGTTGCACGCCAGTCGGTGATTACCTTGGCCTCGACTAGCGATATGGACGCGCTGGCCGATGACATCCTACCGGCCAACCAAACTAAGATTGCCGCCATTAACGACGGAAAATTGGTAGAGCGTCAAGTGTTTGTCTCCACCAACGCGCCGTTTAATCCGCAAAGCGCCCTGCATCAGCTCAGCGTTTACCCCTACGGTTGTGTTGAGCAAACGACCAGTAAGGCGTGGAACAACTTGTTACTGAACAAGCTAAAACGCTACCAGTTGCCGAAATCGTGGTACGCGCCGGCAGTGCAAAAACAGCACTTGTTTGAGGCACACAGCAAACTGGCCAACTTGCAACATCGCGACGGCGGCTTTTCACTGTGGGGCTATGGTCGCGAAAACTTGTGGTTAAGCGCCTACGTTACCGAGTTCTTGCTAGACGCTCAGCAAGCCGGCCAATTGGGCAATGAACGCGCCCTGCGCCGTGCCTTGGATTATCTGCGCGCTAGCATTATGCAAGACCCCGATGACGAAGACGGTGAAGCCTACGCCCACTACGTGCTCGCCAAAGCCGGCGAGCCGGTGCAAGGGGCGACAGTGCGCTTTGCCGAGGAAACGCTAGAGGCGAAAAACTACGGCTTGCAACTGCCACAAGTTCACACCGTGGCGGCTTTGGTACAACACGGCGAATGGCAGTTGGCGACGCGCTTGATGAAGCGCTTGATTGACGAACCAATCAGCAGTGAGGTTTTGTCGCGCTACAGCAACTACGGTGCTGAGTTGCGCAACTTGGCACAAATGATGACGGTGTTGCACGAAGTCAACGCTCAGCTCAAGCAATTGGGTAAAAATGGCAAATTGAAAACGACAACGCAATTGGCTATCAGCACCCTGTGGCCGAAATTGCGCCAAGCGCTAGAAAACGCCGATTACTACAACACCCAAGACTTGCACTGGTTGGCGAATTTGGCGGCCGAGTTGCCGAATAGCACCCAAACGGCCGAATTGACCATTAACGGCAAGGCCTTGGCCTTTACCGGTAGCAAGCGTTTGACGTTTGAGAAAAATGAGGCCTTGCGTGTCGAAAATCTCAGCGACGTGCCGGTGTATGTCACTGTCAACGATTGGGTGGCGCCTAGCGAGCAACGCGTGGTGGAAAATCGCTACAAGATTGCCATGCGCTACGAGGACGACAAAGGCAACGCCGTCGATATCAGCCAGCTCAAGCACAATCAGCAAGTGTTGGCCATTGCCACTATTTCCACCGAGAAAACTGGCAACCACAGTAGCGATTTGCTGTTTGCCTATCCGTTGCCGGCCGGCCTGTCTATCGTGCCGATGGCGCAGGACTTTGAGGACAAAGCCGACCGCGCGTGGTTCAAGCAACTCAAGCGCAGCGACTTTAGCGAAGACCGTGACGACCGCCATATTGCCGCCTTCTCAGTCGGTAGCAAAGCCGAGACCTTCACGCATGCCTTTATGCTGCGCGCCAGTCGCAAAGGCCAGTGGCACGCACCGGAGTACAGCGTGGAAAATATGTATCAGCCAAGCTACCGCGCTAGCTATCCTGCGCCGGTGGTGACGGTGAAGTAGGTGGGGGCTGTTAATCTAAAAACGGCAGTTGATCTTTTTCGTAGGGGCGAACCCATGTGTTCGCCCTTGGTAGGAAATAGCTTTTGTCTCAAGGTTTCAATGAATGCATTTTAAAACAACAAAGTGGTTGGTTTCTCCAACCAAGGGCAGACACGCGGGTCTGCCCCTACGATGTCAACTGCGCAATATCCACCAGTCGCAGGAATTTAACACTTAACAGCTTTTCGGAGATACTATGAATATTACTCAAGCAACGCCAAATGATATAGAGGTAATTGCCGACTTATTTAATCAATACCGGCAATTTTATCAACAAAGTAGCGATATAGACGCCGCTAAAACCTTTTTAAGCCAGCGCCTGAAAAATGACGAATCGGTTATTTTTCTAGCGACAAATGCTGACGGCGAGGCGTTGGGCTTTACCCAGCTGTATCCCACATTTTGTTCAGTGCTGATGCAACCGATATTTGTGTTGTATGATTTGTTTGTTTCAGAAAATGCCAGAAAGCAAGGCGTTGCCAAACAATTGATGCAACGCGCTGAAGACTATGCTCGCGAAAAGGGCGCGGCGGAATTGTCTCTTGCTACCGCCAAGGATAACCGCCAAGCACAAGCCCTTTACGAGCAAACCGGCTATCGTAAAGATGAGGTTTTTTGGCACTATACCAAGCCATTAAGCACGGCTTAATGATGTTTTAATGTGATAAGATTAAACACTTGTTACGCCCTTTCCCATAAAAATTATTATATTACAAAGGACTGCCTCCCGCTTTTAAAAAGGGGGGATTTGATGAAGGTTGGTGACGGAGGGGTGCGATATTTTACAAAGAATTAAAAACATTACGACCGGCTGGGTTTCGTTGCTTAAACCCGGCCGGTCGTGGTAATAGTGTCTTTAAGTTAAATTATAGCTTAAATCAGTTGAGCAACTTGCGGGTCACGCGATTAAAGAACCACGGTTTTTTGCTAATATCGCCGTATAAGATGTGGTTAGCGCGCTCGTTTTCCTTAGCTAAGTTGGGGAAGTTCTTATCCATAACGCGCTTGGCATCCTCGGATAACTTTGGTAGGCCGAGTTCGTGGTAAGCGCGCACCATCACCGCGAGTGCCAACGGCGTTGACGGCGTGGTTTGATAGTTTTTCAAAACGTGCTGGCCACGGTTGGCGGCTGCCAAATACGCGCCGCGACGCAGGTAGTACTCGGCGACGTAAATTTCGTGTTCGGCGCTGACGTTTCTGAGATAGACCATACGCATTTTGGCGTCTTCGGCGTAGTCGCTGTCTTTGCTTTTGGCCACCAGCGCCGCAAAATTCTCATAAGCCGCCTTCATCATCGATTGGTCGGATTGCGCGATATTGGTCGGTACTAAGCGGTCAATCACCGATACGTCGCGCGAATAGGCGATAATGCCCTTCATGTAGCGAGCGTAGTCGGCGTATTCACTGCGCGGATAGAGCTGCAAGAATTTGTCTGCTTGTGCCACAGCCTTGTCGTACTCTTTGTCCTTGTACTCCAGCTGAATCATGTCGAGGTGCGTTTGTTGGGCGTAGCGACCAAAGGGATAGCGCGCCAACAATTTGTTATAATAACCGCGCGACGTTTTGTAAGACCCTTTATTAAGTTCTTGTCTAGCTTCGCTGTAGAGCTTTTGCACCGACCACGCCAAGGTCTTATCTTTACTTAGCGATTCACAGCCGGTTAGGAAAACAGCGACGAAAAAAAAGGGGACTAACAACGAAAAGCGAAAAAAATTCATGAACATTACCTCAAGCTATGCTAATTTAACGCGCTTATTATATAGAAAAGACTGCCCTGACGCTATGCAAAGAAACATAAACTTAACAATTACTGATAATGACAACGGTAAACGCTTAGACTTAGCCGTTGCCGGTCTGCTACCGAGCTTATCGCGCAGCCGCATTCAACACTGGATTAAAGCCGGCCAGCTCACTCTCAATGGCCAAGCGGTGACGCCCAAGCACAAGGTTTTTATTGGCGACGTGGTGGCCGGCCATATCGAAGACAGCGAGCAAACCGAAGACCAGCCACAAAACATCCCCCTAGACATCGTGTTTGAGGACGATTCGGTGCTGGTGATTAATAAGCCGGTCGGCTTGGTCGTGCACCCCGGCGCTGGCAATCGCGACGGCACGCTGCTCAATGCCTTGCTGTATCATTTTCCGGCAATCAAAACGGTGGCGCGCGCCGGCATCGTTCACCGGCTAGACAAGGACACCAGCGGTGTGATGGTCGTGGCCAAAACCTTAGAAGCGCAGTATGATTTGGTCAAACAACTACAGGCACGCACCGTCAAGCGCCACTACAGCGCTTTGGTGGTTGGCGAGTTGATTAGCGGTGGCACGGTGGAAGCCAATATTGGTCGCTCCGGTAACGACCGCTTGCGGATGGCGGTGACGCCCAGCGGCAAAAAAGCCATTACCCACTACCACATTGTCACCGCTTATCAGGGGTTGACCTTATTGGATTGCCAATTGGAAACCGGCCGCACCCACCAAATCCGCGTGCACATGGCGCATTTGCGCCACCCTTTGGTTGGTGACAGCTTGTATGGTGGTCGCAATCGCGTCCCTAAAGGCTTAGATGCCGACACGCGCGCTCACATCTTGGCCTTTCCGCGGCAAGCCTTGCACGCGCATACGTTGAGTTTTATTCACCCCGACAGCGGCGAGCCGGTGACCTTTCACGCTGACATGCCCAAAGATTTTGAGGATTTGTTAGCACCGCTAACTCCGCTCGACGCGCACGATAACCTAGCGTGGTGGGAGGACAACTAGCCGTGTCAATTTCAACAACGCAAGACGCCATTGTTGTGCGCCACTTAGGTCTTAGCGATTACCAAGACACTTTTGCGGCCATGAAGGCTTTTACCGCCGAACGCCGTGCTGACACGCCGGACGAATTGTGGTTGACGCAGCATCATCCTGTTTTTACCCAAGGCCAAGCCGGCAAGCCCGAACACTTGCTCAAGCCGGCCGATATTCCGGTTATACAAAGTGACCGTGGCGGCCAGATTACCTATCACGGCGAGGGACAGCTGGTGCTTTACACGCTGATTGATATCAAGCGCGCCGGCCTTGGAGTGCGGCAAATGGTAACTTTGCTCGAAGACAGCATTATTGCCACCCTAGGCCAGTGGGGAATAGCGGCCAATGCCGACCCGCACGCACCGGGGGTCTATGTACAAGGCAAAAAAATCGCCTCGTTGGGACTTCGGGTGCGAAAAGGCTGCACCTATCACGGCCTAGCGCTCAACGTCGATATGGATTTAACGCCGTTTTCTTTGATTAACCCCTGTGGTTATCGCGGCTTGCAAATGACGCAAATGCGCGACTTGGCGGAAGGTGTTGAATTTGGTGAGGTCGAGTCGGTATTGGTGGCAGCAATTCGTTCCGGTTTAAAAATTAGCTAATACATGTTTTTTATTTTAAAATCATGGTGTTGGTGTTGGTGTTGGTGTTGGTGTTGGTGTTGGTGTTGGTGTTGGTGTTGGTGTTGGTGTTGGTGTTGGTGTTGGTGTTGCGGAACGGAAAAAATTGTTGTATAATCCGTCGATTAAATATTAAGAACTCAAGAGGTAATTAGATGACTTATTTTCGTTTTATGATGGTTTTTGTCATGATGGGTATCGGTGTGATTTTATCGGCAGTAGTTGCTGTTGACGACACGTTGAAGTATATGCGTATTGAAGAGGCTATTGCAACAGTGGAGGTATCAGGTTCGCGCCGTACACTCGTTGAACGTGCCCTAAAAACATCAACCTACCACCGCTCTCTAAAAGTACCGACGACATTGATGTTTACAGATGGAAGTGAAATTCAAACAGAACATGGCTTCTCTGAATATGACATTCGTAATCTAATAGATGGTGGTGCTTTGAGCGTTTTCTACAATACAGACAACGGCAAGATTTCGACAGAGCGACCAACACCTTGGGAATCATGGTCGGTGCTGCTGTTTTTTTGTTTTGCTTTTATTGTCTGTTTTGTCATTCGACTGCAATTTTTCCCCGGAGGGCGGCCGGACACCTATCACTAGACATTTTACCTTGTAGAGACGCTAAACCCGTCTCTACTTTTTCTCGCCCCCATAAAGTGTGCCCGCTTGCCCACTATACTCAACCACCCCAAATTCAATTATTCCAAATAGTTTTCAACTTTTATACCCGTTTTATTTAAAAAACACTGCACTTTTAATTTTACCTGCTATAATTAATAATATACATTTTATCTCTGTGCATGGCACTTTTGGGGTCATTCTGAAAGTGATCTGTTTATTTTTATGAAAATAATTGAATGGCTCAGTTCATTTTGTTGTTTGTATGCATTACTGTCATGCACAGAGATACAGAAAAAAATAAATTAAAAGGGTATCAGTATGCAAAACAACCGATTAACACAAAAAGACCACCACCACGACAGCTGCGGCGTCGGTTTTATCACCAACAAGCACAGCAAACAAACCCACAAAATCCTCGAATACGCTCACCAAGCCCTGTGCAAAGTCCCGCACCGCGGTGGCATGAATGCCAACGGCGTCGGTGACGGTGCCGGCGTTAATATTGATTTATCGGTGAATTTTTACCGCGAATTGACCGGCAAGCCCCAATTGCAGTTGGGCGATTTTGGCGTTGCCAACTTTTTTATGCCCGATGAGCAGGCCGATGCCGAGGCTTATCAAGCCTGCTATCAGCTGATTACGCAGATTTTTGCAGAACATGATTTTTCACTGTTATTAGAGCGCATTGTGCCGGTAGATAACAGCGTCTTAAACGAATACAGCCAACGCGCTCAACAGCCGATTTTGCAGTGGGTGTTTGCTCGTCCCGAGCATTGTGCCGATATTGCCGAATTTAGTCATTGCATTCGCGAGGCTTTGATTGCCTTGGAAAATATTGCTTTTAACGACGCGCAATACGCCAATTTCTACACCCTTTCGATGAACGCCAGAACGCAGGTTTACAAAGGCTTACTCAATTCGTGGGAAGTCGTGCCGTATTTCAAAGACCTGTGCGATGCGCGCCACAAAGTCTCCATGCTGTTTTTCCACACGCGTTTTTCTACCAATACCGCGCCGAATATCTTTTTTGCTCAGCCGTTTAGACGCATGGCGCACAACGGCGAGCTCAACACCGACCGCAAAAACCGCCTCAGCGAAGACGCCATTGCCCGCGTGCACGGCAAAACCTTGATTTTTCCGCCGGGGCAGTCGGATTCGGCGCGCCTAGACCAAACCTTGACGCGCCGCATTCACGAAGACAAGCTCTCGGTTGACCGCGCCATTTTGCAAATGATGCCACCGGCGTGGGAAAACGACCCGACTTATCCGCAGGACGTGCGTGATATGTTGGCGTACTTCTCGCTATTTGAAGAAAAAAACGACGGGCCGGCCGCCATTGTCTTTTGTGACGGCATCAAAATCGGGGCGCGCCTAGACCGTCTCGGCTTGCGACCGTTGCGCAGCGTTGAAACGCGCGATTACTTGGCGGTGATGTCGGAGGCCGGTCAAATTCACTTCCCACCCGATGATGTCATTCGCCGCGGCCGCATCGAAGCCGGCGGCATGATTTTATTCGACCACAGTCAAGGCAAGCTATTGCATTCTGAGGAAATTCTCGCCGATATGGCCAAGGAGCAAGACTTTGCCAGCTTGCTCAATCAAGCGCGTTATCGCTTGAACCACTTGCCGGAAAAATCCTTGGCCGATTATCAGCCTAGCTACGATTTGTCGATGCCGGCTCGCCACGTGGCCTACGGCCTCAACCAAGAGAGTTTTAAATTTATGCTCGACCCGATGTTGCAGGCGGGGGCAGAGAAAGTCTCGGCTATGGGCTACGGTATCGCCCCCAGTGGTTTATCGGGTGACGAGGGCGGCTTGTTCCGCTATTTCACTCAGCGTTTTGCCCAAGTCACCAATCCGCCGCTAGACTCCCTGCGCGAGCGCGACGGCATGACTTTGCGCGTCACTTTGGGCGGCAAGCCGCATTTTAAGCGCCACGATAACAAGCAGTTGGTTTTAGAGTCGCCAATTCTGTTGCCACAAGATATCGTCAGCATTTCCCAAGCCGGCGAGGCCGGTCAACTCGGCGTTGCCGTTATCGAAACGCTCTATCCCTATGAGCCTAAAAAGGCATTGGCCGACTATGAAGCGGCTTTGCAAGCGGCTTTAGACGCGGTAAGCCAGCAAGTCATCGACAGCTTTAAAAACGGCAAAGACATTGTTATTTTAGACGATTCCAATATTGACGAAAGCCACATCGCCCTGCCGGCGGTGTTGACGATTGCCAGTATCAACCAACGCTTGGTCGAGGCCGGCTTGCGCTTTGACGGCAGTTTGGTTTACGCCACCGGTCAAGCCTGTTCTACCCACGATATTGCCGTGCTGTTGGGCTTTGGTGCTTCGGCGGTGTATCCAGTCACGGCTTACGAGCGCGCCAGTGTACTCGCCGATAAAAACGGCGATGACAAGCCCCAAAAAATTGAAACAGCGTTGAAAAAATTCAAAAAAGCCGTGGAAAAATCGCTGTTAAAAACCATGGGCAAAATCGGCTTGTGTACGGTGGAAAGCTACATCGGCGGCGAGTTTTTCGAGGCCAGTTTCCTAAACACTGACGACCTGAAATTGCGTGCCATTTTCCCTCATATTCAATCGCCGTTGGCCGGTGCGACCTTTAGCGACATCGTCTTGAGCAGCATCAACTGGCACCACAAAATGCTCAGCGTTTTGGACGACAGCGACGACCGCTCGATTCCGCTGTTGGGGCTGTTTAAAGAGCGGCAAGAGGGCGCCGGCCACACCTTCGGCAACATCGCCGTGCGCGCCTATTCGGGCATGACGGGCGAGGACGTGATGCTGACTAAAGAGGCACAAATCGCCGATAATACCGAAGAAGAAAGCGTGCCCACGGTGGTGTTGCCACCCACCGAGGACGAGCAATTGTTGCGCGCCAAAAAATTCACCGCCGAAGAAATTGACGAGCACCGCATTACCGACGGCTACCGCGCTTTTAGTAAAGACTTGGCGACCGAACGCGCTTTTAGGCCGGCGGCTTTGCGCGACGTGTTGGCGTTTCCCGTTGATTTAACGGCGGTTGACAGTGCCGAAGGCTTTAAGCAAGCCCTCAGTCGCATCAATCGCCACGGCAATATTAACTATGCCTTTAATGGCTTATCGGCCGGCGTTGCCGGCGATTATGTGACGTTGACGCTGAGCGATGCCTGCCAAGCGCGTCATCAACTGCTCGCCGATGCGCTGGCTTCGCGCTTTGACGGCGACATCACGCAACTGGAGGCCTCCGCCGAGTGTTTGACCTTTGTCGCCACCGGTGCGGCGTTGGATTTTGCCCAAAAAATCGTCACCACGCAACCGGCGCTTTCCTTGGACGAAGTGCAGCCGGCCACCGAAATTTTGCCGACTTTAGTGACGGGTGCAATGAGCCACGGCTCACTCATTACCAAAACCCACGAAGCCATTGCTACCGCCGTTAACATGGTCGGCGGCAAGTCCAACTGTGGCGAGGGCGGCGAGCACCTGTCGCGTTTTGACACCTTGAAAGGCAGTAAAATCAAACAAATTGCCTCGGGGCGTTTCGGTGTGTGGACGGGCTATTTAGCCGATCCGATGCTAGAGGAAATCGAAATCAAAATCGCCCAAGGGGCAAAACCCGGCGAAGGCGGCCAGTTGCCCGACAAAAAAGTAACGGTAGAAATCGCCGCCTCGCGTGGCGGTACACCGCGCGTGGAATTGGTATCGCCGCCGCCGCACCACGACACTTATTCGATTGAAGACTTGGCGCAGTTAATTCACGATGCCAAGGCGGCGCGGGTGCGCGTTATCGTCAAATTGGTCTCTACCGAGGGCATCGGTACAATCGCCGTTGGCGTTGCCAAAGCCGGCGCCGATGTCATTAATATTGCCGGCAATACCGGCGGCACGGGGGCGGCACAAGTCACCAGCTTGAAACACACCGGCCGCATCGCTGAGTTAGGCATTGCCGAAGTGCACCAAGCCCTGTGCGAGAATGGCTTCCGCGACAAAATCACCTTGCGCGCTTCCAACGCCCACCAAACCGGTAGCGACATCGTCAAGTCGGCGATGATGGGGGCAGATTCCTTTGAAATGGGCACGGCGGCGTTGATGATGTTGAAGTGCGTTATGGCAAAAAATTGTAACGTCAAATGTCCGGCCGGCTTGACGACCAACCCCGAAGTCTTTGACGGCGACCCGCGTTCACTGGCGCAATACTTGGTCAATATGGCTCACGAAGTGCGCGAGATTTTAGCCTCATTAGGCATGAAATCGTTGAGCGAAGTGCGCGGCCGCACCGATTTGTTGCACTTGATTGCCCACAAAAATATCGTTGGGCGCTTGGATATGTCGGCGCTGTTGTACCGTCCACAAATGGTAACGGTGGACAAGCCGATTTATCTGGAAAAAGACTACCACCTCGACGAAGAGATGTTCGACTGGCTACAGCAAGCCTGGGACGGCCAAGAGCCGTTCGCGCCGCAAAACCTGGGCGAATACCGCTTGTCGAATACCCATAAGAGTTTCGGCGGCCAACTCAGCATCGACATCGAGCGTTGGTTGAATTATCCCACAAATGGTTCGCGGCCAGAAATCTTAAACAGCCACTTAGTCAAACGCTTAGACAACGGCCGCTACGTGTTGAATGACTCGACAGTGACGATTAATACTTATCGTTCTGCCGGCCAAAGCTACGGCGCATTCAATAATACCGGTATCACCTTAATTCACAGCGGCACCTGTAATGACGGCGTTGGCAAGTCCATGTCGGGCGGCCGCATCGTCATTAAAAACTCGGGCGGCGGCGATGCCGAGGCTAGCCAAGGCAATGTCTTGATTGGTAACTTCGCCTTGTTTGGTGCTACGGGTGGGCGCTTGTTTGTCGAGGGACAAGCCGGTGACCGCTTCGGCGTGCGCAACTCGGGGGCGTTTGCCGTGGTCGAGGGCGTGGGCGATTTTGCCTGCGAATACATGACCGGCGGCGTGGTCATTAATTTGGGTAGCTACGGTAAAGGCTTCGGCAACGGCATGAGCGGCGGCATCGCTTTCCAATACGACCCCAGTGGCGAGATTGCCGAAAAATGCTCCAAAGATTCCGTCATTTGTCGCCGTTTTGGTGATACTGACACCGCCGACAATAGCGGCCAGAATGGTACACAAAATAGCGACTTTATGTCGGCGCAAGAACAGGCTTTGCTACGCTATTTAAAAGCCCACCGCCGCCGCACCCACTCGCCGAGAATTCGCGCCATTTTAGACCATTGGGACAGCGAAAAAGACAACTTTTTCATCGTCATACCCAAGGCGTGGTACGCCAACCACTGCTTGACGGTGCTCAATGAGCAAATCGATGCCAAATCGTGGCTAGAAGAGCTAGCCGGCGACACGGCAATCCGCACGGTAGAGGCGTTGGCAACGGCCTACAGCACGCAACAGCCGCTGTTTGCCGGCGACGTGCCGAGCTACGATGACGACAACGTCGAACTCAGCAGTCAGCTCACCAATACTGCCGGCATTTACTTACGCGCCGTGCAAATCGTCGCCAAAGACAGTGACGAGCTAACGCCCAAGCAGTTAATCATCAACCACGACCAACGCCTAGTCGAACAACTGGCCAAAGACATCAAACTCGCCATTACCGGCGTTGCCGAGGCCGACCTCGTGCCGATGATTGCCGACAAACGCTTGGCGGATTTTGTTCTCACCATGCAACAGCGCGCCGTCAACGACAGCTTGTTGGAAAGCGTCGATATCTGGGTCAACTCCCGACGCAAGCGCATCGACTTGGCGCTGTCGGAAACGGGTAGCATCAACCGCTATCTCTCGGCCTATTACAGCGAGGAAATGAACAAGCATTTGGTGGAGATGGATAGGGCGTAGCGCCATGAAACACCGAGGCAAACAAGCCAGCGATAATAAACATTTTAGTCCTAAGTGGTAGGCGGTTCTCGCCGAGGCAGCTGCCGATTTAGCTTTTTTGCTTGGCAAGCAATATGGATATAAATCGGCGCTGGCTTTGGTGGGAAGCCGTTACAAGCTTGGGGCGCGACAACAGCGCGCGCTGGGCCTCATTACCTGTCCTGCCGATAAATTGGCGACACGACAAAGCAAAGCCGTACACGCCTCAGCACTGCGCGACCAGCGCTTGGCAATTGACGGCTTTAATTTGCTGATTAGCGTAGAAGCCATGTTGTCGGGTGGATTTATTCTTATCGGACAAGACGGTTGTCACCGCGATTTATCCAGCATTCACGGCAGTTACAAAACAGTAGAGGAAACTCAGCCAGCCATTGCCTTGATTGACCGCACCCTGAAAGCCTTGGGCGTTGCCCATGCCATTTGGTATTTTGATCAGCCTGTGTCTAATTCGGGCAGATTGAAAACGCTACTCGGCGATTATGCCAGAGACAACCAAGCCGCTTGGGAGGTTGAATTGGTGATGAATCCCGATAAAGTCTTGGTCGAATGTGACGAGATTGTCGTATCGTGCGATTCGTGGGTAATTGACCAATGTCGCGCTTATGTGGATTTGGCTGGCATTATTGCACAGCAATTAGAAGCGGTGGAATTATTGGATTTTAGCATAGCTACAAAACGGGCTTGCAATCCGAACAAAAAATAGATAAGCTAAAAGGAGGTTCGCTTTTTACCTATCTTCCCACAAGAAAAGAACGGTAGTTCATAAAGCATTTGCCCTCGGTGGCTGCTAAATATAACCGTGACGCCCGTGGCGTTGTCTTTTATAGCATGTTTTATCATTAGTAATCAGCAAGTTTTAGAGTGGGACGATGACTTGCGATAATGATGGAGTCTGTTATGCCTTTTT
>PDWI01000596.1_pt1 | contig 59162 bp, 49 predicted proteins | sample 1430891 | NCBI WGS metagenome assembly PDWI01 (sample SAMN01162508, study PRJNA174530) | Oral metagenome, whole genome shotgun sequencing project. | biome: Marine environment; feature: Marine mammal; material: Swab sample of the gingival sulcus; isolation source: swab sample of gingival sulcus... | reverse complement strand
AAATACATCTGCGTGGATAAACTTAGCTCCTTTTATATTAGATTCATAGGTTTCCTGACAGGATTTATCATAGTCTATCCCTGCCAAAACTTCTATTCCAGCAACTTGCATTCCGTAACTCATACCTCCCCCGGAACAGAAAAAATCCACAGCTTTTAGTTTGGACATTGCCATCTTAAATTCAACCTAAACTATCAATAGTGCATCTCCATATACACCAAATCTATATTTTTCTTTTACAGCGACTTTATACGCCTGTTTTACATAGTCATAGCCTCCAAATGCAGCCGCCATCATATAAAAGATAGAATAAGGAAGATTGAAATTAGAAACCATTGAGTTGGCAACACTAAACTCATATTCCGGAAAAATAAATTTATTTGTCCACCCTTCAAAAGATTTAATTTTTCCTTCTGTTCCCACTACAGTTTCCAAAGCACGCATCACAGATGCACCAATGGCACAAACATTGACATTGTCATCTTTGGCTTGATTAATCACATTGGTTGTTTCGGGCGTAATAAATATCTGTTCCGAATCCATTTTGTGTTTGGTTAAATCCTCCACATCAATACTTCTAAAATTACCCAAATTCATATGAGAAGTCAAATAAGTACTTTCCACGCCTTTTATTTCCATTCTTTTGAAAAGTTCTCTTGAAAAGTGTAATCCGGCAGCAGGTGCTGAAATGGCTCCTTCGTTTTTAGCAAAAATCGTTTGAAAACTTTCTTCATCTTCCGGTTCTACAGGACGCTTAATGTTTGTTGGGAGTGGTGTTTCCCCTAATTCGTACAATTCCTTTTTGAATGTATCGTGGTCGCCATCGTATAAAAAACGAAGTGTTCTACCTCGATTGGTCGTGTTATCAATAACCTCTGCAACAATATTCTCTGACTCACCAAAGTAGAGTTTATTCCCAATTCTTATTTTACGAGCAGGTTCTACCAAAACATCCCAAAGATGAGTTTCGGGGTTTAATTCTCTTAACAAAAAAACCTCTATTTTTGCTCCTGTTTTTTCTTTATTTCCATATAGTCGAGCAGGAAAAACTTTGGTGTCGTTAAAAACAAATAAATCTTTCTCATTGAAATAATCAAGAATATCTTTAAACTTCCTATGCTCTATTTCACCTGTTTTCTTATGTAACACCATCAATCGAGATTCATCTCTAAATCTAGCAGGGTGTTGTGCTATCAATTCTTCGGGTAAGTTAAATTTAAACTGCGATAATTTCATTTACTGTTGCCTCCTTTTTATTTGATGTCAAAAAAATATATTTTTTAAAGATGATTTTCAATAAAATCGTCCACTTCTAAGCACTTATCAAGTGTTATATCTCCTATTCTCGTGCGTTCTAACTGTACAAGATGTGCTCCACTACCAAGTGCCTCTCCAATATCTCGTGCCAATGCTCGAATATAAGTTCCTTTACTACAAACAACTCTAATGCTCAGTTTGTTCTCTACAAAATCAAGAACTTCTATTTCATCTATAACGAGTAATTTTGGTTTTAGTTCAATTTTTTCTCCCTCTCTTGCATAGCGATAAGCTCTTTTTCCCTCCACTTTTACAGCAGAATAAACAGGTGGAACTTGCCAAATCTCTCCTTTGAATTTAGGAATTACTTTATCAATTAATTCTCGTGTAATGTGTTTTGTCGGATAGTAGTGGTCTATTTCGTGTTCAAGGTCGAACGAGGGAGTTGTTGCTCCTAATTGCAAAGTAGCAGTATATTCTTTGGTTTGATATTGAAATTCTTCGATTTTTTTTGTCGCTTTTCCCGTACAAAGTATCAATACTCCGGTCGCCAATGGGTCTAATGTTCCGGCGTGTCCGACCTTAATTTTTTTTACACCCAAGGCTTTTGTAATATGCCAACGCACTTTGTTTACCAAACTAAACGAAGTCATCTTTAATGGTTTATTAAAAAACAAGACTTCGCCTTTTATAAAATCTTTTGATTTCAATTCCATTTTTAAGCTAAAAATAGAGAATATACTATTGCAATAACTCCCACGATTGCACAATAGATTGAAAAATAGGATAATTTACTTCGTTTAACAAGAGAAATCATTAACTGACAAGCAAATAATCCTGAAAAAAACGCCGCGAGGAATCCGATAAACATCGGCATAGCCGTTGATGTATGAAAACTAACTTCTCCTCCTAATATATCTTTTGCTACTTTTCCAAAAATAAGAGGAATAACCATTAAAAATGAAAAACGTGCCGATTTCTGACGGTCAATTCCGAGAAGGACAGAGGTGGAAATGGTGGCTCCCGAACGAGAAATCCCCGGTAACATCGCAATGGCTTGTGCTACTCCAACAATCAAGGAATTCATAAAAGATACATTTTTATTGGTGTTCTTGGCTCTATCTGCAAGGAGTAAAAGCACGGCAGTAATGAGTAACATTGCTCCTACAAGCAATAATTTGCCACTGAAAAACGACTCCAACTGTTCTTCAAACAGCAATCCTATGATGACTGCGGGAATCATTGAAATAATGATTTTTACGGAAAACTGTGCCTCTTCGTTCCATTTGAATTGGAAAAGACCTTTGAAAATCTCCATTATTTCTTTTCTAAAAACAACAATGGTACTTAATGCTGTTGCAAAATGCAAAATAACGGTAAAAGTTAGACTTTCTTTGGGAACGGAAGTGTCTCCGAACATCACTTTTGCAATTTCTAAATGTCCACTTGAAGAAACCGGTAAGAACTCTGTTAGTCCTTGTATAATCCCTAATATAATAGCCTCTAATATGCTCATTGATAAATTTTATTACTTTTTAGGTTTATACATTATTGCAAAAATCATAAATACAAAACCAAAAAATGAAACCACCGGAGCAATCACAATTCGTCTTGTACTAAAAATATCCGGATTGAACTCTTCTCCCGAAGGTTTTCCTCCCATTAGTAAAAAACCAAGCACGATAATAGCAAAAGCTACTGCCATTAGTAGATAATTGTTTTTTGAAAGTGCAAATTTTGTTGTTTTCATACTCATTTATTATTTGATTTTATGCAAAATAGACATCATCTGTTTGCATTTTAATATATTTATTCACCGAGAAATAAGTTGATATTGCTGTTAAAATAATTCCAAGAAGAAGCATTACCACAAGAACAATAAACAAAGCTTCTTTCTTTATAATGTTCAAACTTACCCCAAATTCAATGTGAAAATAGAAAAGTAAAGCTAGAATAAACAGAAAACCGAGTAATGCTGAAATGATACCATTTAAAACACCTGACTTAATATAAGGTTTGCGAATAAATCCGGGTTGAGCACCTACCAACTTCATTGTATTTATCAAAAATCGATTAGAATACATTTTTATTCGTATTGTATTATTTATCAAAGAAATAGATATCAATAAAAGAACAATGGTTAAACCCAGAAACACAACACCTAACTTTCGGATATTCTCATTTACTAAAGCAATCATATTATCCTGATAATTAACCTTTAACACCCCACTTCGCTTCAACAATTCTTTCTCTATCTTATACACACTCTCATTATTTGCATATTTTGCCAATAATTTTATCTCATAAGTTGCCCTTAATGGATTTTCTCCCAAAACATTTTCAGGATTAATACCCATCGCATCAATGTAGTCGTCTAATGCCTCTTTTTTAGAAAAGAATTTTTTTGATTTGACAAAGTAGGCATTATCAAGGTACTTCTTAAGCCTTGAATGTTCATTGGAGGTTATATTATCATTAAGCAATACAATTACATTCAGGTTCTCTTTTACAGTAGTTGTGAGCTCTCTTGCAAACAAGAGTGCAAGTGTCAATAAGCCCACTAAAAACAGCACCAATGCCATACTGAAGATAGCAGGTAAACTTGCGTTTCGGAACAGTTTTTTCCTTTTTTTAAGCATATATAACAGAACCTAAATATTAACTCGTTAAGTTTTTGACTTTCTGAATTTGCAAAGTTATAAAAATTAAAATAAAGAAACGGATTAAATAACAAAAAAGATACTAACTTTTACCACATTATTCAAATGTTCGCTTTGTTTTTTGTATTTTTGCAGTCGGATAAATCAAATCCTATTCTTTTATGGAAAGTAATAGTTTCAATTTGAACAATAAAGTCAATCATAATTTTGTTAAAGTAGGTCTATGGTGGACTTTACCTGCTTTTTTGATATTGGGAGTTATCTTTTTAGTAGTTATAATCCAAGGAGGGAATTATATCGACACATATATTGGAGTACAAAAAGATTTGTTTTTCTACTTAAATTCTCATTTGTCTTCATTTCCGAATATAGAATTAAATTTAACGCAACTGGGAGATGTGTTGATAATTTTTCCTTTTTTTATGGCGTTGATTTTGTATGCACCCAAATTATGGGAGGCTTTAATCAGCTCTTCCTTAATTTCATTAGGCGTGTCATTTGGATTGAAAAAATTATTTTCCGTACCACGTCCGGCAAGATTTTTTGATGAAGAAAGCTTCACTATTTTAGGCAGAACATTAGATGGGAATAATTCTTTGCCCTCCGGACATTCAATGACTGCTTTTATTGTCATTACATTATTACTTTTTGCTTTTATGCCTCTAAAAAATAGGATAATCCAAACATTTTGGACTATTCTTATTCTTTGTGTAGGCTTTCTTATCGCCTCTTCAAGAGTGGGAGTAGGAGCACATTACCCACTTGACGTGATTTCGGGTGCAAGTATCGGCTATATTTTAGCAATTATTGGCATTCAGATAACCCAAAGAGTAAATTGGTTTAATTGGATTGGGAAAAGAAAATATCTAATCATTTTTATCGTTCTTTTAGTTGCTTGGATATTTATCCTTATCCAAAAAATAGTGAACTATAATTTACCCATTTTTTATCTTTCACTTATATTTTTACTTTTATCATTATATTTAATAACAAAACGTTATGTTCAAAAATATCTTTAAACAAAAATTAAGTAATTTTGCTTTAATACTTGGTTTTATCAACCTTATTTTATATCATTTTCCTTTTTATAAATTCGCTTACAACAACATAGAAACCAACACACTAAATGGTGTTTTATTGTTGATTAGTTTGACAATTATGGCACTATTTCTAAATGCCGTTGTATTCTATATTATACTCTATTTACTTCGTCGCGTAGGAAAATGGTTGTTGGTGATTTTATTTAACATCAATGCAATTTCAGTCTATTTCATCAATACTTATCATATAATCATTGATAAATCGATGATTGGAAATGTACTCAACACGAATTACGAAGAATCAAGTGCTTTCTTTTCTATAGGTTTAATTTTATATCTGTTATTTTTAGGAATAATTCCAAGTATTTATATCTTGAAAACCGAAATAATTAATTCTAAATTTAAAACTTTTATTCTTCAAACTTTAGTAACCCTAATATTACTGACGGGGCTTGCTTATGCTAATGCTACCAATTGGCTTTGGGTGGATAAACATTCAACAGAGTTGGGAGCTTTAACAATGCCTTGGTCGTATGTGGTGAATACAAGTAGATATTATTCCGATAAATATGATAAAAATAGAGAGCAAATTGCATTACCTGACGCAACAATCAAAGATGATGAAAAGGCAGTTGTTGTTCTTGTTATTGGAGAGTCGGCACGACGTGGCAGTTTCTCTTTGTATGGATACGAAAAAAACACAAACCCTCTTCTATCACAAATAGAAGATTTACATCATTACGAGGCAGAATCTGATGCAACTTACACAAGAGCCGGTGTTAAAGCCCTTTTAGAGCATAAAAAAACAAGTGATTTATATGAGCCATTACCCAATTATCTTTTTAGAAATGGTGTTGATGTTTATTGGAGAACAACGAATTGGGGAGAACCTCAAATAAAAATAGACTCTTATCAAAAAAGAAAAGATTTGAAAGAAATTTGTGAAGCAGAAGGGTACAGATATGACTATGATGAGGTTTTAATTAGTGGATTAAGAAAACAGATATTAGCAAGTACTAAAAATAAAATATTGGTTGTTCTTCACACAAGTACAAGCCATGGTCCAACATACAACAAGAAATATCCGTCCGAATTTGAGAAATTTTCACCTGTATGCACCAGTGTAGAGCTAACCAAATGCAACCAAGACGAACTCTTTAATGCTTATGATAATACGATTGTTTATACAGACTATCTACTGGCAACGATTATTGATGAATTAAAGCAATTAAAAGAGTATAAAACAACAATGATTTTTGTTTCTGACCACGGAGAATCTCTGGGAGAAACAAACTTATATATGCACGGACTTCCTAAATCAATCGCACCCAAAGAGCAGTACGAGATTCCATTTATTGCTTGGAGTTCGGAAAACTCAAGAGAACTAAAAGATTATCAAGAGTTTTCACAACACAATGTATTTCATAGTGTTTTAGACTTTTTAGCAATAGATAGTCCTATTTATAATGAAGAAATGAGTATCTTTAAGCAATAAAAACATCTGATATGAAATCAATAACATTCAAAACATTAACATTCATATTTATGATTCTCTCATTGTTATCTTGTTCTTCTATTCCTAAGGACATAGAGCCTGTATCACCTTTCGAAATCAACAGATACCTTGGTAAATGGTACGAAATAGCTCGATTTGATTTTCGGTTTGAGAAAGGCTTAAATAATACTACAGCAGAATACTCATTAAGAGAAGACGGTAAAGTGAAAGTAATAAACAGAGGTTACAACTACGAGAAAAAGGAGTGGAGTCAGGCAGAAGGGAAAGCAAAATTTGTGAAAGACAAGAAGACAGCAATGCTCAAAGTCTCTTTTTTTGGACCTTTCTATGGTGGATATAACGTAATCGCTCTTGATAAAGAGTATAAATATTCATTAGTGTGTGGTGGTAGTCGTGATTATCTTTGGATTTTGTCAAGGGAAAAGACTATTCCCGAGGAGATAAAAAAGCAATATTTAGAAAAAGCAAAAAAATTAGGTTTTAATATCAACAACCTTTTATGGATTGAGCATAATAAATAAAACAAAGAGTAACCTTTTATAAAAAACTAAAACCTCCTAGCAATTCAGCTCAGAGGTTTATTTTTTCATTTTTTTCTGTAAACTGATTAAAATTGCTTTTTTCCAAAATTAAACATTTTAGATGGAGTTCTAGCATCGTCCATTATGGCTTCTAATTCTTTCACTTTTTCAGGATATTTCTTGACCAGATTATGTTTCTCGTAAAGGTCATTATCCAAGTCGTAAAGTTCCAATGTTGGATTGGTCTTTATATGCTGACGAATGAGTTTCCATTTTCCTTGTCTTACTGCTTGTCTTCCCCCCCCTTCATGAAACTCCCAATAGAAATAATCGTGTTGTTTTTGTTCTCCTTCCCCTATCCACGTGGGTAATACGGATATGCCATCTGTTTCTTGTGTCCATTGGTCTTCTACATCCAAAAGGTCGGCAAAAGTCGGCATCATATCCCAAAAAGCGATAGGCTGATGAGATATTGTACCTGCTTTCACTTTATTTCTCCATTTTATAATCATCGGCACTCTAATTCCACCTTCATACAAAGCACGTTTTTGTCCTGCCAACCACTTTTCTGAATTAAAAAAGAAAGGATTAGCCCCTCCTTCAAGGTGAGGTCCGTTATCACTTGTAAAAATAAATAAAGTATTGTCGGCAATACCTTGCTTTTCAAGTTCTGCCATAATTTCTCCTACATACTTATCCAAACGAGTAATCATTCCTGCAAATTGTGCTTTGGGTATTGGTGTAGAAGTATAGTGACGACCATTGTAAGGTTTTTCATAGAATTTACCTTTATACATTTCTAAAATGCTATCGTTGGGTTGTTCCAATGATGCGTGAGGGATTAGATAGGCAAAATATCCCAAAAACTGTTTGTCTTTATTATCTCGAATAAACTGCAATGCTTTTTGATGAATTAAATCGCTTGAATAGGTTGTTCTTTCTTGTTTGTTATTGGGAAATTCTATCTTTTGTTTATTTTTCCAAAGCCAATTGGGATAATAAAAGTGCGATTGACGTTGGCAATTATACCCATAAAAAGTATCAAAACCTTTGTCGTTGGGTTCACTACCCGACCCCGGGTAACCCAATCCCCATTTTCCAAATGCTCCCGTTGTGTAACCTGCCGACTTGAATAACTCAGCAATGGTTTTCACATTTTCTCGCATCGGTGCTTGACCTTCAGGAGCAATCTCATAATTTCCTCTAATTTTGGTGTGTCCTGTATGAAAACCTGTCATTAAAGAGGCTCTGGAAGGAGCACTAACACTTGCACCCGAATAATTTTGAGTAAACGACATTCCCTCATTCACCAACTTATTGATATTGGGAGTAGAAATATATTGATTTCCATAAGCCTCAATATCAGCAAATCCCAAATCATCACAAAGTAGAAAGATTACATTAGGCTTTTGGTAGTTTTGACCTTGTAAAGAGAGAAACATCGGTGTTAGTCCCAATCCACTTACCAGAAATAATTGAATTTTCTTATTTTTTCTTTTCATTCTTTTTCTTATCTTTAGTTGATGACTTCTTATCTTGTTGTTTTCTATTTGCTTTCACAAAAACAACAAAATCATAAATAAACGCATTCTGTTGCTCTGCATCTGCTCTATTATTAAAATGATTCAATTCTGAAAGAATAAGTCTAATACGAGTTTTTCCTATTTTTGCTTTTTTAGGTATATCAACAACTATATTTTTGCAAGAATCATTGATTTGATACTTTTTGGCAGATGAAAATTGACCATCTCTATCCCAATCATAAAAAACATAAATATAGTTTTTTTGTGTGTTTTTGCGTTTTATTTTTAATTTCAAATCAAAGGATTTCCCACATTCCAACAAAGTGGCACTACGAGAGAAATTGATATAATAATCTTTCGGTTGGAAATTACAGAAGTAGGAAAGTGACTTCTGAACAGCCTTTCCAGAAGTTGTTGCAGAAAGCAAATAAGAATTGCTGTTTTTTGTTCCGTATGGAATTTTATAAATCGGATTTTCAGTAGAAAAAGAGTTGACACGAATCATTTCACCTAATTTTTCGTATGATTTGACTTGTGCGTTGACTGAAAATAACAAGCAAAAAACAATGCAAAAAAGAGAAAAAGATATTTTTTTCATAATCTTTTTTTGTTAAAGTATAAATGCAGTTGTTTCACAAATATAGAAAAAGATTTTCACTTTGCAATTAAAAAGAAAAAAATCCCCGTAAACATTACATTTACGAGGACTTTCAACTTTATAACTTTCTACTCTAAGAGCTAAAAACTATTCGTCTTCATTTTTAGAAGCTTCATAATCTTTTAGAAGTTTTTCTTGAACATCAGATGGCACTAATTCATAACTTGCAAATTTCATAGTAAACGAACCTTGTCCACCTGTAATAGAGCTCAAAGCTGTTGAATAAGATGACATCTCTTTCAACGGAACTTTGGCATTTAGTTTTTCAAAACCTTTTTCACTTTCCATTCCCATAATCAATCCTCTACGACCCTGTAAATCACTCATTACATCTCCCATAAATTCAGATGGAATAGAAACAGTAACATCATAAACAGGCTCCAAAATTTTAGGTGCTGCATTTTTAAAGGCTTCACTAAATGCGTGTCGTCCTGCCAACATAAATGAAATTTCATTAGAATCAACAGGGTGCATTTTTCCGTCATAAACAATTACTCGTACATCTCGTGCATAAGAGCCGGTCAAAGGTCCTTGCACCATACGTTCCATAATACCTTTTTGGATAGCAGGCAAAAAACGTGAATCGATAGCACCACCTACGATACTGCTAATAAATACCATTTTACCGCCCCATTCCAATGGAAATTCTTGCGTATCACGAACACTGATTTTGATTTCTTGTCCACCAATCTTAAATGTTTCAGGCACAGGCATACCTTCAGTATAAGGCTCTATAATTAAATGCACTTCTCCAAACTGTCCTGCTCCACCGGATTGTTTTTTGTGACGATAATCAGCACGTGCCGGTTTGGTAATCGTTTCTCTGTAAGGAATTTTGGGTTCTAAATATTCAATGTCTATTTTATCATTGTGTTCCAATCTCCATTTTAACGTTTTAAGATGGAATTCTCCTTGTCCCGAAACAATCGTTTGACGTAACTCTTTGGATACTTCTACTTGCCAAGTTGGGTCTTCTTCTTTCATACGAGTAAGACATTCGCTTAACTTCTCTGTTTCAGCCTCTACCAATGGACGAATTGCACGACGATATCGTGGATTAGGATATTTGATAAAGTCAAATTTATTATCTGCTGATTTACTGTTTAATGTGTTACCTGTACGAACATCTTTTAATTTAACAGCCGCTCCAATACTTCCTGCTTCCAATTGAGCAACTTTATTTCGTATTTGTCCGGCAACCACTTGGATTTGTGATAAACGCTCTTTTGAACCTCTGTCTTCGTTGTTCAAATCGTCTCCTTCTTTTAATGTTCCAGACATTACCTTGAAGTAAGAAACCTCTCCAATATGTGGTTCTACAGTTGTTTTAAAGAAGAATAAACTGGTTGGTGCCGATGAATCAGGTTTAATTTCTACTCCGGCTGTATTAACAGGTGCAGGAACTTCGTGTGGTGCAGGTGCTACCATATTTAAGAAGTTCATAATACGGTGTACTGCCATATTTTTTTCTGCTGATGAACAGAAAACAGGGAAAATAGAACGAGATAACATTCCGATGTGAATACCTTCACGCATCTCTTCTTCTGATAGTGTACCTTGCTCAAAATATTTCTCCATTAAGTTATCATCATTTTCAGCTGCTGCTTCCAACAACTCTTTAAAGTAAGCATCTGCTCTATCTTTTTCACTATCAGGAATGTCTAAAATTTCAGGTACAGTCATACCTTCTTTTGTCCATTTGTACATTTTCTGCTTAAGCACATCAACAATACCATTGAATGAGCCATTATCAGAAACAGGATATTGAACAGTAATTACTTTACTACCATACGCTTCTTTAATGCCGTTCAATGTATTCTCATAATCTGCTTTTTCGTGGTCAAGTTTATTGATAAGAAATGCAAGTGGCTTATGAAGTTTTTCTGTATATCTGAATTGATTATTCGTTCCAACTTCCACACCTTTAGTCGCATCAACGACCATCAAAGCCATATCCGTTACGTTCAATGCTGAAATAACACCTCCAACAAAGTCATCGGCTCCCGGACAATCAATATAGTTCATTAGAGTCTCTTTCCACTCGTATGAAAAAACAGTAGAAAGAACAGAAAATCCATATTCTTTTTCTACCGGAAAATAATCACACACCGTGTTTTGCCCCTCTATTGTTCCACGTCTCTTTGTTAGACCACTCTCAAAAATCATAGATTCTGCGACAGTGGTCTTACCTGAGCCCGAACTACCGAGAAGAGCTATGTTTCTAATTTCTTGTGTTTTATAAACTCTCATATTGTATTATTTTATAAATGGTTAATAAATTTAAATTTAAAACTTTTGCAAGTTAGATAAAATCTTTTAATCAATAGCGTTTTCGAGATATGTTTTGTAGCAGAAAGAGAAACCAGACAGTTTACAAAAATTAACATTTTGTTTTGTCGATTTAAAAAGAAATGATAAATTATAATAAAAATTTCAAACAGATTTTATCTTAGATGAATATCATTTTTTTTGATATTCTAGAACTTTGTTGCGATTAATATCTCCAATGGTTATCTTTTATAATTATCCAAACAACAAGTAAGTCTTTTTTCCTAATAGTTCGTTATAATTAAATAGGTTTTTAAAAATTAAAATCGTATTTTTGTAACTTTATAAAATAATAAAAAACGTTTGTTATGCAAGTGAAAATCATCAATAAATCACAACACGCTTTGCCACAATATTCCACTTTGTACTCCGCAGGAATGGATATTCGTGCTAATCTTGACGAAGAAGTAGAACTAAAGCCATTAGAAAGAACATTAATTCCTACCGGACTTTATATTGCACTTCCCAAAGGTACTGAAGCTCAAATAAGACCAAGAAGTGGATTGGCTGTTAAACACGGTATTACTGTTTTGAATACTCCGGGCACAATAGATGCAGACTACCGAGGAGAAATAAAGATTATTTTGGTTAATCTATCAAACCAACCTTTTACGATAAAAAATGGAGAGCGTATTTGCCAAATGGTTATTGCTCAACACGAAACAGTAGAGTGGAAAGAGGTGGATAAATTGGACGATACAGAACGTGGTGCTGGTGGATTTGGACATACCGGAAAATCATAGAAAAGATACGTGAGAGTAGTTAAAGTTCTTATATTAACATTGTTTATTTTGGGTAAAAGTAGTCTGTTTTTTGCTCAAAAGAGAGACGTTGTTTTATCATCGGAGAAACGCAACCTGTTTGATTATTATTTTTTTGAAGCCCAAAAACAGAAAGATATTGGCAAAATTGATGCTCAATTTGATGCATTACAGATGTGTTTACAGATAGATTCTTTGAACGCTGCTGCCAATAGTGAAATTGGCTTTTTGTACACTCAAATGAGAATGATTAACGAGGCTGAAAAGAGTTTTGCAAGAGCGGTAGAGCAAGAGTCTCAAAATTGGTGGTACAGAGTTCAATATATTAAGTTCCTGATTGCAAGAGGAAAATATGAAAAAGCCACACAAAAAGCTGAACAAACAAAGTTACTTTTCAATCAAAAAGAGGAGATATACACTATTTTAGCCTCTCTCTATGAGCGAACAGAGAAATTTGATAAGGCAATCAAAGTGTTGGACGAGTTGGAAGTTTATACTGATGTAAATGAACCATTGTCTTTTCAAAAGTTCAAATATTACCTCACGTTGGATAAAGAAAAAAAAGCGATAAAAGAGATAAAGAAATTAATTAAAAAGTATCCGGAAGAATCTCGTTATGAAACTTTGTTGGGAGATGTTTATCTTGATTTGAATAAAAAAGAGAAAGCCTATAAGATTTACCAAAAAGTCTTTAAAGAAAATCCCGAAAACCCGTATGTGTATGTATCAATGGCGGATTATTTTAAGAAGAATAACCAACCCAAAAAAGCGATTAATTCCATTATTAAAGCGTTGAAAAATCCTCGTTTACCTGCTGTTACAAAAATGGAGATTTTAGGAAAATATGTGGATAGGTTGATTGATGAAGACGAGAAGGCAGAGGAAACAGAGGGGCTATTTAAGATGTTGATTGATATGTATCCTTTGGAGGAAATGCCGTATGCTTATTATTCTGTTTTTCTTCAAAAACAAAATAGAAATGATGATGCTTTAAAGGCTTTGGAAAGCTTACTCCACATTAATCCACAAAATGAGACGGCTTGGAGAGTTTCGTTAAAATTGGTTGTTGAGAAGAATGATACTGTCGCATTAAAGAATTTGACTAAAAAAGCAATCAATGCTACTGTTAAAGTCCCCGATTTTTACCTTTATCGTTCGATGGAATTGATGCAACAGAAAAAATATAAAGAGGCATTGGCAAATAATCGACAAGCGTTGAAGAATATGGGTAAAGAAGCTAATGGAATTACAAAAAGTGTGTTTTATGGTCAGATAGGAGATGTTTATTATTTATTGAAGGATAAGAAAAAAGCATTTGAAAATTATGAAAAGGCGTTAAAAGAAAACCCTATGAATGTTTTTGTTATGAACAACTATGCCTATTATTTATCGTTGGAAAAAGAAGATTTGATAAAAGCCGAACGTCTGAGTGCAAAAACAGTTGAAATAGAACCGACAAACAGCACTTATTTGGATACTTATGCTTGGATTTTGTATGAAAAGAAAAGTTACCTTTTGGCAAAATTTTATATCGAGAAGGCAATTGAAAATGTTTCAGATAAGGAAGAAGCTGCGGTAATATATGAACATGGTGGAGATATTTACTGGGCAATGGGAGAGGAGAAAAAGGCGATAGAAATGTGGGAAAAAGCCTTGAAGATAGATATGAAAAATGAAAAACTTCAACAAAAAATAGAACAACATAGAAAGTGAAAAAGATGAAAAAAAAATATACAAAATTATTACTTTTCACCCTTTTTGTGGGAATTACATTAAATTCTTGTGATACCATAAAAAAAGTTACAACAAAAAGACAACCTCAGACAATCGATAAGACACAAGATTTGTCAGAGGCAAAGTTGATTAAAAGAGTACAAGCCGTCCAGCCGACTTTTAAACGAGCTTATGTAAAAAAAATGTCAGCAAATTTACAAGCCAAAGGCAGGGAATTATCTGTTCAAGCAACCTGCAAAATGGTGCAAGATTCAGCTATTCATCTCTCCATTCAGCCTTTTATGGGCATTGAACTTTTCAAGGTAGAACTGACTCCAAAGTCAATGCTTGTTGTTGATAAGATGAATAAAATATTTTATAAAAGTAACTATGGAATATTTTATGAATTACTTGGCATTGACATTGACTATGATGAGATAGAAGCACTTATAAGCAATCGCTTTTTTGTTCCCAATCAAAAAGTTGTGAATATCAACAATTTTACTCGACTTCAAGACACAACAAAGTTAACTCTTGTTAATCAGAAAAAAAATCTATATCAAGCAGTAACAATTAATGAAACAAATAGTAGAATAGCTACACTTTTATTCAAAGAGTTGGTAAAAAAGTGGACTATGCAAACAAATTATTCCAACTTCAAACAATTTGATGATGTTTTGTTTCCTCAAAATATTGATATTTTGGCAACCGGAGAAGGAGAAAGAGTTCGTTTACAATTTCAAATCAAAAAAGTACTTTTTGATAAAAGGTTTACAATGAAGAAAGCAAGACTAAGAAGGTACAGACAAGGAGATATTAGAATGTTGCTAAAAAAATAATTCACAATAGGCAAAATGAGAAACCAACTAACCCGAATATTGATTTTTGTTACTTTAATACTGTTTAGTCAAGCTGTTTTTTCTCAAAGTCATAGGAATAAAGTTCGAGCATTAAGAAAACAACGCAAAGAGATACAGCATTTGATTAACTTGACGGACAAACAGCTTCGACAAACCAAGCAGAAAGAGCAACACACCCTTAAGAGAATTAACACCCTACAAGCAAATCTTACAGACCGTAAAGAGTTGATTAATAACTACAATAAAGAAATTAATCTTGTAGAAGAAAAAATTAACCAGTTAGAGAAGGAAAAAAAGCAGTTGGAATTTCAACTCAAACAGTTGAAAAAAGATTATAAGCAACTTATACAAAGTACTCAAATCCAAAAAGGTCCGTATGCCAAGTTACAGTTTTTCTTGTCAGCAGAAACATTTAATCAAAGTTGGAGAAGGCTTCGGTATTTGAAAGAATTTGCCGAATATAGGAAAGAACAGTTGGCAGAAATCAAAGCTGTTCAAGAAACACTTAATGCAAAATCAGATACCCTAAATACCAATAGACAGGGAATAGAACAACTTTTAGAAGCGAAGCGTTTGGAACACACAAAATTAGAATTTGCTCAAAAAAAAGAGAAAAAGTGTTTAGTAACCATTCGAAAACAAGGTAAGAAATTATCAAAAGAGTTCCAAAAACAGGTGCTTAAAAGGGGACAAATTGATAAAAAAATAGAAAATGTAATTAGGGAAGAAATACAAAAAGCAGAACAACGAAAAAGAAGGTTAGCAGAAAAAAGAAGAAAAGAGACAATAAGAAAAAAGAAAAGGTCTAGAAAAAGCAGTAAGAATATAGCACCATCTTCTTCCCAAAAACAGAGAGTCGATAATAGAATCAATCGCAAAACAATTACCTACTCAACCAATGATACTCGTCTATCCGGAAACTTCGCAAAAAAGAGAGGAAGACTTCCTTGGCCTGTATCAAGAGGGTATATTAGTAAACGTTTTGGAAAACATAGACACCCGACTTTTAGACACGTAACAATAAACAACAAAGGCACATATTTCAAATCACCTAAAGGAGCAACAGCAAAAGCTATTTTTGAAGGTGTTGTTACTCGACGATTCTCTTTACCCGGAAGTGGAAATGCCGTGATTATACAGCATGGAAAATATCGTACTGTATATGCCAACTTAACCAATATTTATGTCAAAGTTGGGGATAGAGTGAAAGGAAATCAGGCTATTGGTGCCATTTATGTTGATGAAGAGAAAGGTTATGCAGAGCTACTTTTCCAGATATGGAAAAGAACATCTTTAGAAAATCCGGAAAGGTGGATAAGAAGATAAGAAAGCACTATTCTAAAAGAATCTCATACTCACATAAGACAATTGATTATTTCTTGAACAATTTCTTTCCAATCAAGCAGTTTGCCTTCTCCTATATCTCCACAAGCTAATGTTCCGGTTTTTGTGCCAAAAACTTGATAGTCAAATTGTTTTAGTTTTTTGATATTGTCTTGTACAATAGGATTTTGGTACATTACTGTATTCATTGCAGGGAATATCAAAACAGGACTTTGAGTTGCCATAATAGTAGTTGAAAGCATATCATCAGCAATTCCATTCGCTATTTTTCCGATGATATTGGCAGTAGCAGGAACAATAGCGAATAAGTCTGCTTTTTGAGCCAGTTCAATGTGTTTGGTGTCCCATTTTTCAGTTTTATCAAACATTTCGGTAATCACTTTATTTCCAGACATTGTTTGAAATGTAAGTGGCGTAACAAACTCTTGTGCTGATTTTGTCATAATCACCTCTACGTTGTAACCCTCTTTTTTTAATTGGTTAACTACCTCAATACTTTTATAACAAGCAATACCACCTGTCACACCTATCACGATATTTTTCATTTTTTTCCTCCTATAATTTGTTCTACTAATGTTTGAGCAATTTCTTTTTTCCCTATCGGACGAGCCACTATTTTTTCTTTATGTACCAATATTCCGGTATGGTTTTGAGTGGTTGATATGGTAGATAGTTCATTTGCAAAAACATAATCACAACCATTTTTATTTGTTAGGTTAATGGCTTGTTGTTGTAATTCTTTTTCTGAAACATTTCTCAACAACTTAAAACCCACCAAGCAAGTGTTGGGGTTATTCTCTTTAATAAGAGAGATGACTTTTGGAGTTTGTTTTAACGAAATAAAAATATCACTTTTAGAGGATATCTTCGTTTTCTTTTTCGACTTGATGGTTGGATTGTCAAGTAAATACTCTATTTCTGTTAAGCCACAATGTTCGTTTTTGGATAATTTCCATATTTGCTCTGCTAGCTTCTTTTTGCTAATGGCATAATCGAACGTAAAATCAGAAATCGCCATACTGTGAATAAAATAGTCGATTTTATACTTTTGAGTCAAGTTATTGACCGTATTGTAAACATTTTGTGTATCTGTTACTTCATAAAAATCAACGACACCAGTCAATTCTTGTTGTAATTCTTCACGAAAAGCCGTTTCAGTAAAGATATAATGAATTTTTACTCTGTTTTCAGTATGAGTTTTATAATAAGCAATAACAGCCTTTAAGCACTCCCAGCCCAACCTACCTGTACTTACGTTGGTTAGTTTTCTAACACCATCTATCGATTCGGCTGTACCTCCTGCTGTAATGGCAATATGCGTCATTGTTTAGATTTCTTGTTTAATCTTGTTGTCTTCGTCGAGAATAAAAACTTTGGGGTTGTATCCTTTTGTCTCTTTTTCATCTAATTGGATATAAGACATAATGATTACCTTGTCCTGTGGTTGCACCAATCTCGCGGCAGCACCATTCAGACAAACGACACCACTATTCCTCTCTCCTTCAATCACATACGTTTCAAAACGTTCTCCATTATTGATATTAACAATTTGTACTTTTTCAAATGGAATAATCCCACTTTTCTCCAATAATTCCTTGTCAATAGTAATACTTCCAGTATAGTTTAAGTTTGCCTCCGTAACAGTTGCACGATGAAGTTTTGTTTTTAGTAAGGTTAGTTGCATAATATTATGGTAATATTTTACTTCTCTTTTCGGTTTTTATGTTGCAAAGATAAGTATAATTTTGCTCTATTTCTGTTTTTTCCTGATGAAAGTGAGAGATGTTAAGAAATGAAAGACTGAATATCTGTTTTATTAATGTTGATGTCCAATACTTGTTAGATACATCATTCCTAATCCCAATATTAGAAAAAGAGTGTAAGTTAAAGTCGTTTTATTTATTTTCACTGTTTCTTGTTTCTTTATTTCAGCAAATAATATGCTAAATGAAAGGTAGATAAACGCTCCTGCCATAAATGGTAGTATGTATTGAGAGAAATCGTTTGCTACATTTCCTAATAAGATTGCCAATACCGTTCCCAATATAGCTGTTAATGAAACAATAAAGTTATATTTTAATGCTTTTCTTTTAGAAAAACCGGCCTTTATTAAAATACCAAAATCGCTTAATTCTTGTGGTAATTCGTGAAAAAGAATTGAGATGGTTGTTGTTATACCCGCTTCAGGCGAATAAAGCCACGCTACGCCAATTAAAATACCATCAACAAAATTGTGAGCAGCATCAGCATAAAGGCTTAAATAACCATAAGAGGCTTTGCTGTTTCTCTCTTTTGGAGACTGAAAAGAATGGATTATTTTCTCGAAAATCCAAAAGAATAGGATTCCGGCAAAGATAAGTAAGATGACGGTATTTTTATTGACAATACTCTCAAAAGACTGTGGAATAAAATGAAAAAAAACACTTCCCAATATGGCTCCTACTGCAAAAGAAACCAAAATATTATATACCTTGTTTGAATTGAGTTTCAAATGAAAAATAAATATTCCCACCAAAGAAACAACACTAACAAGAGTTGTGCTTATTAATGCATATAATGCGTTAGAAGTCATTTTGAAATTAATTGAGGAGGCAAAATTACGCTATTTTACTAAAATAAAAAAATAAGAGTTGCATCTACTTTTGACACAACTCCTATTGATATAATAGTTCTCTTTTTTTACTTTTCAGAAAGATATTTTGATACTCCTTCTTGTGTTGCTTGCATTGCTTTATCACCTTTTTTCCAGTTAGCAGGACAAACTTCTCCATACTCTTCTGTATATTGTAAAGCATCTAACACACGAATAGCTTCATCTACGCTTCTTCCAAGAGGCATATCGTTTACCACTTGATGACGTACAACGCCTTCTTTGTCTATTAAGAACAATCCTCTGTAAGCTCTTGCTACGCCTTCAAAATACTCTTCTCCCTCGTCAGTGTAGTTTTCACTTCCTGCAAGAACATCATAATTTTTAGCAATTTGCAAGTTTTGGTCTGCTACCAATGGGAATGTTACACCTTTGATACCACCTTCGTTAAGAGGTGTTTGTAACCATTTCCAGTGTGAAAATTCTGAATCTACAGACACACCCACTATTTCACAGTTTCTTTCTTGGAAATCACTTAATTTTTCTTGGAATGAAAGAATTTCTGTTGGACATACAAATGTGAAATCTGCGGGATAGAAAAATAAAATTACATATTTTCCTTTATATGCTTCCATATCAAAATTTTCTACTACTTCATAGCCTTTTACGACTGCTGCACCTTTTACTGCGGGTGCTTTTTTTCCTACTAATACCATCTTCTATAATTTTTTATTTATTAAATATTAATTTTCAACAAAAATACGAAATAAATAGGAGTTGAAAAATATTTTTTTGCTATTAAAATATAAATTTTGTTATACTTTCTCTATTAATGCCACACAATGAACGGCAATTCCTTCTTCTCGACCTGCAAATCCCATTTTTTCACTTGTAGTCGCTTTAATGGAAATATTATCTATATCTGTGTTCATTATGTTAGCCAGTGTTTCTTGCATTTTGGGAATGTGAGGATTGATTTTAGGACGTTCTGCCACAATTGTACAATCAGCATTTCCAAATCCATAACCTTTGTTATTTAACAACTCAATAACCTCTTTCAGAAGTTTTTTACTGTCAACATTCTTATATTCTGCATCAGTATCAGGAAAATGAAAACCTATGTCTCGTAAATTGGCAGCTCCTAACAGAGCATCACAAAGTGCGTGTATCAAAACATCTGCATCGGAATGCCCTTTTAAGCCTTTTGAATGTTCTATTTTTATTCCACCCATCCATAACTCTCGCTCTGTTGCGAACTGATGAACGTCATATCCAAATCCTACTCTAATTTTCATCTGTTTTTATCTTGTATTTTACTTGTAAAATGACAGCCTATTATTTCTAAGCTTCATCTTTTCTATTATTTAAAGAAAATAAATAACGATTGATTTTGAAATATACATTCTCCACCAATCGTTACTTTTTATTTTGTGATAAATTGAATCTTATTTCATTAAATCTTTTAATCCTTCTAAATTAAATCCAAGTGTAAATCTCAACGTTTGGTCAAGTGGATTAGTTTGTGCTGTAGAGATAAGATAAGAAGCGTCCAATTCAAACATATTCATTCTAAAACCTGCACCCATAGAGAAAAATTTCCTATTTCCTTTCAATTCATGCTCGTGAAAATAACCTCCACGGACAAAGAATTGGTTGTTGTAAGAGTATTCAGCCCCTATTGAGAACATAATCTCTTTTAACTCTTCTGAGAATCCACCCGGTGCATCTCCAAAAGATTCAAAAATACCTGCAATAGAACCTTTTTTGTTGTAATCATCTCTTCTTTTTTCAAATTGAGCTTCCGTTTCTCCTTCTTTAAGTTTGATAGGAGTTGGCACCAATAATTTATTAATATCAGCAGAAATAGATAATTTATTATAATCATCAAAAGGATAATCAAAAGCAGCCCCTAATCTCATATTGGTTGGTATGAAAATACTGGTTTCATTTTCATCATAAGAGATTTTAGAACCAATGTTTGATATATTTAGTCCGGCAGAGAAGAAAGCATCTCCTGTTGACATTTGAATGGGTCTTTGGTAGTATGCTGCCACATCTGCCCCAATAGCATTTCCGGGATAAAGTTGTTTTCCGGTTGAACCATTCATACCATTGTTCAAATCGGAACGAATATATCTAAATGCAACTGCTGCTGAAAAATTCTCTGATAATTGACGAGAATATGATAAGTCAAAAGCGAGTTCATTTGGATTGGCAGTACCATAATCATCTTGTGGACGTTCTCCCGTTAATTTTATCTCTCCAAGAGAGAAATAACGTAAAGAAGCACCAATAGACTGAATATCATCAAATTTCCAATAACCTGCAACATATCCTAAATTAATATCGCTGACTAATTTACTTAACCAAGGTGTATATGACACCGTTAGTCCTGCTCTACTATCCATAAAAGCATATTTTGCCGGATTCCAATATTGTGAATTGATATCAGGAGAAGTTGCTACCCCAACATCCCCCATACCACCTGCACGTGCGTCCGGAGTGATTGTTAATGAAGGAACCCCTGTTATCAATGGGTTGAGCTGATCATTCACATCTTTTTGTGCAAATAATGTTGCTGTCATTAAAAATGATATTGAAAATATCAATAATTTCTTTTTCATTTTTTTGTTTTTTATTAAATGTTATTTTTAAATTATTTCTGTTTTTTTATATATACTAAATCTTAAAACGTTTTTTTCTTTTTCTTATTGTTCTAAAACAATTATTTTATTTGCTTTCGATACAAATTTACTGTTCGTTGTTTTTATTGATATTTTATAAATATACGCTCCGGGTTGCACTCTGCTACCACTAGACTCTTTCAAATCCCATCTTATATCTTCTGAGTTACTATAAGACTTAGAATAAATATGCCTTCCACTCAAATCGTAAATATCAAGATTAGACTCAAGAATAACTTCCGGACGATTATGAGCAATTACAAATTTTGTATAACTCTTAACCGGATTAGGATAATTTGAAACACCAAATATCGTAGGTTCTAATCCTGCTACAACTTCAAAATCGACTGATTTACTGGTTGAATTGTTCAATAAATCCCAAGCGTGAAAAGTCAACGTATGTTTTCCTTCTGAAAGTTTTGGAATTTTAAAACGAACAGTTCCGGAAGTATAACTATTTGGGTCTGCTTGATAATGACGATTTAACGTATAAGATGTTGTTGGATTATCATCGATTATCAATCTTAAATCGTGCCCAATACCATTTCCTGAGGTATTAACACCATTAATATCTGCTATTTTTGCTACAAAAAGTGGTGTTTCATTTACTTTATCTTCTGATTCAAAATCAGAGGTATTCAAATACATCACTACATTAGGACCGTCTGTTTCATGCTCATAATTTGAATTGGAACCACCCACCTTAAAGTTTTCATAATATCCTTGGGCTTCCTTCTTGTTGATTGTATCAGATGCATAATAATTGATTCTTCCTATTCCCATATTGTAGCGAATGTCTCTTGGCACCATAAATATTAAAGAGAATTTACCATCTTTAACATCAACTTTTCCAGAATAAAGAATATTAGGTCTATCAACATAAGTATATGCTCCATCTTTTTGGTTATTCAAGGTCGTTATATTTTGTTGTTTGTCAAAAATAGTTGCTTCTAATGTTCCGTTAAAATCAGCAACAGTATTTCCACTGTCATCTTGAACAGCTCCTTCTATCTTCTGAACAGAAAGGGCATTAAAGACCTCCTCACCGGAAACAGAACTGTCATTTATCTTCTCTGTTGCGACATTGTAATCTTTTGGATAATTTAATCGAACAGCAGGGTCTCCAAATAACATATAAGATAATTTATTTATTTCAGCTCCAACTTTATTCTTTGAATATTTAACAGCATCTCCTAATCTTGGATATTCTCCATCTGATTTGTCAAATAGTTTTAGTGTAAAGAAACGATTTAATCTTTCATTCTGAGAAGCATAAACAGTTCTTGCTGCTGAATAAAGCCCGATACCACCTCCACTAGGATTTAATAATATATATTCACCTGCGGAAACGTCTTTAACATCAAACTTAACAAAATTACAAGTCGCTGTCATAAAGAAAGGAAGTTTTTTATTATACATATTATAAACATCTTCTTTGGAAAGGACTCTTTCGTTTGTCCATCCTAAAGCACCTGCGTGACCCATATAATCCATCAAAAGACAACCACTATTAATCATGCTGTGTAATCTTTCACGAGCAGTAGGATAGGATTCTCCACTTGCTGAAATTTCTTGTTGATAGGCATCTAAATATATTTTCTGTAATTGGTAAGTTGGACTTTGCCAATGTAATGACTGTGCTATACTATCACACTGTTTCACATGCAAAGCAGCATCTCCATCATCTGCCACAAAGACAAGTTGATTTTTCCATATTCCGGGAAGTTCATTTTTCATATACGATATTGTTTTATTAACAACATCATTGGCTTGTTGTGGATTGGCTACAGGAAAACGTCCAATGCCCAAATCAACCATATCACTCTGAATTCGCAAACCTTCGTTATTATCCAAAAGTCCAAAATAATCATCAGAAACATATGATTTAATATAATCTAAAGAGTTCTCTGCCTGATAAGTTATTATGAAATTATCTCCTGAATTATTGATGATTCCTCTATTATCATAAGACCCTCTTCCAAACAACAACAAATATTTAGGAACATTTTGATTGTCTCCTGTTTTTATTGCTCTATCATAAAACATCTTAGCAAACCAACGATAAGCTGTAGCATCGGGAGTTCCTGAAGAGAACTCATTATATATCTGTTCGGTAGTTGCTACATTAACTGTCATATTATCAATATCTCTATGGGCTTGTGCTAATCTCTCCGCTTCCGACAAGAAATCAGGATGTGTAATAATCAAAAAATCAGCAGAAGGTAAACTATGTAAGTTTTGGTTTGAGATTTCACCTTTTACAGTCGGTTTTAGTGCAAAGCTACCCACGTTGTTTGGGTCTATTGCTACATATTGTTTTATACCATTGTTGGTATCTATAAATTCTAAATTTGTTCCATTAAGAGTTGTAGGTAGTTTTTTAACATCTTCCAAATTAGTTATATCCCATATTTGAATATTGGAATTGGCATTGGATAAAATATATTTGCTATACGTATCTGTATAAGCATTATCTACATTTCTAAAAAACAAGATGGAACCTGTCATAATCATTTTTCGCCTTACATTTACCTCCAAATAGTTTAGATATCCTTTTGCTACTCCATTGGGTTTATCATAAGTAACAGTAAAAGTTAAGTCATCTTGAGAAGCTGTATGAGTATGAAGGCTATTTCCGGATTTTCCAATAACGTGATAATCGTTATTCTTCTTAACAACATTCATACTGCTTCTTTGTCCACCATTAAGGTCTAAATAGAAGAACGAGTTTTCGTTAGCAATAGTTGCTACATCTAATCTTTCTTTTGTTTGACTTCCGGAAACAATATTAGGGAAATTAAAATTAAAATCATACGAAAGGGTGTTCGCAAATTCTTCTCCAAAGAAAACTTTACCTGTTTCACCTAAATTTATTTTATCAATCTCGTGATAATTATAATCCGTAAATTCAGAAACATTAAGAATTGTAGCATCTGCGGGTACATTTACCAATTCTTCTTCCATTTTCTTTCCAACTCCAGCATCTGACGTTACGAAATAATATCCCTCATTGGCATAATGATTAAGCGTATGTACAAACATATCTTTTACAATACTATAATTCCATTTTACCAAGCCTTGCCCATAAAAAAGAATATAATCTCCTGAATTAAAAATGCCATCAGCTCCCTTTTCCATCCAAATAGAAACTTCAGGCAAATCATCTATTTTGGGTTTTGTAAAGTTCTCTTCCAACAAAGCCCCACCATAACCAAAGATACGAACATTTTCGGGTACTATCCCCATATCTTGTAGTTCTTGATAAGTGATTTTATAAATACCACTCTCCTTAACTGCAATTTTCACAAATTTCCCATTGCCCAAAACAGAATTTTCTGCGAATGAGTGTGTTATTTGTGCATTAATAGATAAAGAGATTCCCAATATAAATGTAAAAAGAATGATTTTTGCTTTCATATTTTTATTTATTTCTAATTGATATTAGCATTATAATAGCGTTAATTAAAATAACGGTTATTTGTTCTTATTATTATTAATAATTTAGTACTATATTATAGTAAAATGATTTTCAGTAATAAATTGTTTATTTTTCAGCCACATTGCCTTTCTTTTTTCTACAAAAAAAGTGCCCAAAATTTTATCTTGGACACTCTTTTGTTTATCTTCCACAATGATTATTTTTTCTTGTATCTCTTATTCAAAGCTTTTACAACTTCATCGGTAATATCATAAATGTCTTTTGCATAAAGCACATTATCAGTTGCCATATTATTATTAATAATCATTTCATATCGACCATCTTTATTATATTCTTTTAAGAAAAGATTGATAGTATCTCTAAGTTGCTCACTTACTTTTTGTTGTTCTTTGATAAGTTTCTGTGTAAGCCTTGCCTCTGTTTCTTGCAAATTTTTCTGTTTTCTAAGAATTTCAGCTTGTGCCTTTTCTGCTCTTTCTCTGCTCAAAAATGCTTGTGCATTCAATTTACGTTGAAAATCACTCATCTCCTTTTGCAATCTTTTGGCTTTTGTATTCAGCGTAAGTCTTGAATTTTCCTGTTTCTTAAGCAATTTCTCATTTGATTCTTTGGCAAATTCATAATTCAAAAGCAATGAATCTGTATTGATATAAGCAATTGGTAAAGTAACATTCTCTGTCGAGTCACTTTTTAAGAAGTTGCCACTTTTTGAGTTGGTTGTTTTCTTACCCAATACTAAAATAAAAAGTATAATAACCGCAATTAGCAGTACGAAATTAAAAGTTAATAATAAATTCTTTTTCATCTTAATTTTGTCTGTTTAATTAATAATTTTGTTAATGTCCAATTTGTTATCTTGTTTCTGTGCTTTTCTATCTTGCGTTGTCGCACAATCTACACCTTTCGATTTTAACATTTTATTTCCTCCAATATGAATATTGGGGAATTTTCTTTCTTTTGTAAAAAAAATCTTTATCCCAAGCAACAAAACTGCTAAAAGAACAATAATGATTGCTGCAATTATAGTGGTCAATATTTTCATACGAATACAAAAGTAATTCTTTTATGGATTAATTTATTATTCCTATCTCTTTTTTAATATTATTATTTATATCACAAGAGAAATTAACACTTTTTAATATAGTTTTGAGGTAAAATCGGTTTTAAGAGCCGGTAAAAATATCTTATTTTGATAATTTCAGAGTTAAAGGTCTTTACAAAAATAAAGCAGAATGACTTATCACTCTGCTTTTTCTTTTTGTGATTCAGCTGGGGTTCGAACCCAGGACCCCATCCTTAAAAGGGATGTGCTCTACCAGCTGAGCTACTGAATCTCCACTAATTATCATTTTACTTTAAGTGATTCAGCTGGGGTTCGAACCCAGGACCCCATCCTTAAAAGGGATGTGCTCTACCAGCTGAGCTACTGAATCGTTTTTAGTAAAACGGTTGCAAAGGTAAAACTTTTTTTCGAAAAGACAAAATATTTTTATTCAGACAAATAAAACGAGGCATACGACAATACATAAACACGTTAAAAACAACCACTTAAACAAAATTAATTAAAGAAAGAAATGTTATTTTACTCTCAGCCATAAACAAACAATATAAAATCTTCTCTACTTTGTAAAAAATTATATCAAAAAATTTGATGATAAGAAATAAATGATGTAAAATTGCAAAAGAAATTGTAATCAAAATCTACTACTATGAATTTAGAAAAAATAATGCAACAGCTCGAAGCAAAACATCCGGGCGAAAAAGAGTACTTACAAGCTGTACACGAAGTACTTATGACAATTGAAGAAGTGTATAATCAACACCCAGAATTTGAAAAAGCAAAAATAGCCGAACGACTGGTAGAACCAGACAGAATTTTCACATTCAAAGTTCCTTGGGTGGACGACCGAGGTGAGGTGCAAGTGAACATCGGATATCGAGTACAATTTAATAATGCGATAGGACCTTATAAAGGTGGATTAAGATTTCACTCGTCAGTTACGCTCTCTATTTTAAAATTTTTGGGATTCGAGCAAATTTTCAAAAATGCCTTAACAACATTGCCTATGGGAGGTGGAAAAGGTGGTTCTGATTTTAATCCGAGAGGTAAGTCTAATGGAGAAGTGATGCGTTTTTGTCAAGCCTATATGCTGGAACTATGGAGACATATTGGAGCAGAGACTGATGTTCCGGCAGGAGACATTGGAGTTGGAGCAAGAGAAGTCGGGTATCTTTATGGTATGTACAAAAAATTAGCTCGACAAAATAGTGGCGTATTAACAGGTAAAGGTTTGGAATATGGAGGTTCGTTGGTACGTCCCGAAGCAACAGGATTTGGAGGTCTGTATTTTGTTCAAGAAATGTTAGAAACTGCAGGAGAAACCATAAAAGGAAAAACGATTGCTGTATCAGGATTTGGGAATGTAGCTTGGGGAGCCACCAAAAAAGCGACAGAATTAGGAGCAAAAGTTGTTACTATTTCAGGACCTGACGGATATATCTACGATAAAGATGGCATTTCAGGTGAGAAAATTGATTTTATGTTGGAATTAAGAGCGACTTGTAATGATATCGTAGAGCCATATGCAGAAAAATACAATGTACCATTTATTCCAAACAAAAGACCCTGGGAGGTAGATATAGATATTGCTTTGCCGTGTGCTACTCAAAATGAATTAGATGAAAATGATGCTCAAAAGTTAATCGACAACAATGTTTTCTGTGTTGCTGAAATCTCCAATATGGGATGTACACCTGAAGCTATTGATTTGTTCTTAAAAAATAAAATTTTGTATGGTCCCGGAAAAGCAGTGAATGCGGGAGGAGTAGCCACTTCAGGACTTGAAATGAGCCAAAATGCAATGCACCTCAATTGGAGTGCAGAAGAGGTGGATGAGAAATTACATCGAATTATGAGTAATATTCACGAGCAATGTGTAAAATACGGCACAGAGCCGAACGGATATATCAATTATATGAAAGGAGCAAACGTAGCAGGTTTCTTAAAAGTTGCCAAAGCAATGATTGCCCAAGGAGTTGTATAATTAAAAAGGTCAAATAAAATAAGGCTATTTCAAATGAAATAGCCTTATTTTATTATCAAAAAACAGAATTAATCTAAAGAAAATAGTTGTTTTAACACCTGCTCATTTTTAGAAGCAACAAGAGAAGTACTTTTACCTTGATACATCTCTTCAATATCCTCTTTGTAAGCCTCTACAATTTTATAACGCACCATCTTCATCGTAGAATTTATCATTTTATTATCTTCATTAAATGATTCTTCAACAACTCTAAATACTGATGGAATCCATTTTTCAGGGAATTTATGAACAAAATCACTCTCCGATTTGAATTGATAAAGCGATTTTTTTATTTCTTGCATTAATGTCTCTGCTTCTGTAATTTTTTTCTCTGCAATAAGTTTTTTGATATTTGGCACATCTAATGTAGCTATTGCTGTGGTAAATTTCTTGTGGTCATTGTATATCATCACTTGAGAAATCAAATCTGACGAAACAGTAATAGCTTCCTCGATTTCCTCTGGGGAATATTTTTCTCCATCTTCTGATATTAAAAGAGCTTTTTCACGCCCCACTACCATTAAGAAATCGTCTTCTTCGATATATCCCATATCTCCTGTATAAAGCCAACCGTTATCTAAAACTTCTGTACTCGCTTTTTCGTTTTTGAAATATCCTTTCATAACATTATCTCCGAAGATAGCAATCTCCCCTTTCTGACCTTTTGGAAGTTCATTACGGTCAGAGTCCACAATTTTAGAAGTGATTCCGGGTAAAACAGGTCCTGAAGTTCCTAATTTGTGTATAGTATAACTATTCGCAGAAATAATTGGTGTGGCTTCTGTCTGTCCATACCCTTGATAAACAGGCACTCCTAATGAATAAAAGAAGTTTTGTTGTTTCACATCCAATAAAGCACCTCCTCCAACACAAAATTGTAATTTTCCACCAAAAATAGATTGAACTTTTTTGAAAATCAATACACTCGCCAATTTGTAGGGTATAATATTCACTGCTTTTGTTAAGAGACCTGCCTTTTTGAAACCATTTCTGTTAATTTTCATACCCGCTTTCATACCTGCATTAAACAACCACTCAACAAAACCTCCTTGTGATTTTATGCCGTCTTTTATTTTTTTCATAAAATTTCCCGTGAGAGCAGGAACAGTTAATAAAAAATCGGGAGCAACCTCTTTTAAGTTGATAGGTATATTTTTTAACGCATTAAGACTACCACCTCTTGCATCTACAAAGTAGATAGAGATACCTCTCAATAACGAGATGTAAATTCCTACCGTATGAGCGAAAGAATGGTCTAAAGGTAACATTAATAAAGTCTTAAACCCACCGGGAAGTTGGAAGAAATCCATCGCCTGATTACTATTTGCATAATAGTTGAGTTGCGTTAGCATTATCCCTTTCGGATTTCCTGTTGTTCCCGAAGTATAAGATATTGTCGCAGTATCATTTTCTTCAACAGTTAAAAATCTCTCTTCAAGAGGCTTTGGATTATTTTCACAAATGGATTTTCCCTCTTCAATGACTTTCAAAAATTCAATAATATCTTTTTCTACATCAATTCCAAAAGAAGATGCTTCTGCTTTCAGTTGCTCATCAATATTATCTAAATAATAAATTTTAAAATTTTGGCAATCTATCTTATCCCAAATAGGAGCAAGTTTATCAAAGCTATTTTTAGAAATCAGAATACCTTTTGATTCTGAGTGGTTTAATCGAAATAACACTTCCTCCGGTAAAAGTTTTATGGATAATGGCACAGCTGTTCCTCCTGCTTTCAAGACGCCATATTCTCCTGTTATCCAGAAGGTTCTTCCTTCCGATAGAATGGCAATATTATCGCCTTTAGCAATTCCTTTGTCAATAAAATAACTCGCAACATAATCAGACTCTTTATCTATTTCTGCAAAAGTTTTAGTCGTCCAACCATTTTCTAATTTCTCTCCTGTATATACCTGGTTACCATACTCTTTGACAGCCGTTTTAAGCATATTGAGAACTGTTCTTTTCATAGTTTACAATGTTTTTTCTATTTGTTTCGTAAAAATAACAAGCAAATGTAGTGAGTTTCATTGAAAAAAACAATTGAATAAATGCTTTTTTATGTACATAATAAATAATCCTTATGAGTAAACTCATAAGGATTATTTATTAAGATATGACATTAAATATTAATGCAATGAAAATATAATCGGTAAAGTATATTTTACACGCACATTCTTTTCTTTTTGTTTTCCGGGTACCCATTTAGGCATTATTTTTACCACTCGGATGGCTTCCTTATCTAAATCCGGGTGTACACCTCTCACAACTTGTACATCTGATATTGCACCATCTTCTTCTACTACAAACTGAGTAATTACTTTTCCTGAAATTCCATTTTCTGCTGCTTTAGGGAGATAGACAATGTTTTTTGCAATAAAGTCATACATCGCTTTATTGCCTCCAACAAATTGAGGTGGAGTATCTACTTTGTCATATACTTTTTGTGTGGTATTGAGTGCAAAAACAATAGGTAAAGTATATTTTACACGCACATTCTTTTCTTTTTGTTTTCCAGGTACCCATTTAGGCATTATTTTTACCACTCGGATGGCTTCTTTATCTAAATCCGGGTGTACACCTCTCACAACTTGTACATCTGACATTTCACCATCTTCTTCTACTACAAACTGAGTAATTACTTTTCCTGAAATTCCATTTTCTGCTGCTTTTAGAGGATAAACAATATTTTTTGCAATAAAACTGTATAATGCCTTATTGCCTCCAACAAATTGAGGTGGAGTATCTACTGTATTATATACTTTTTTGGTTGTTATCAAAACAACTCCTTTTTTGCTATAAACATCTGTCGCTGATTTGTCTTTCAAAACGTTGATACTTTCAATTGTTTTAACGTCAATACTATTTATAGGTTTATCGTAAGGCTTTCCATCAACAAGAACAAGAGCATCTTTATAATCTCTGTCTATTTCTATTTTATCATCATTTGTTTTTTTCGTTATTGTTTTTTCTTTTTCTATTTGATTTTGTTCACTCGTTTGAGCTTTTAACTCGCCTGTATTGGCAACTAAAATGATTGCTATCGCCAAAGGTAAAATAGCAAAATACTTTAATAGACTAATCGATTTTGTTCTAATTTTATTTAACATAATAATTCGTTTTTTTAAGGGTGAAACATAAAAATTATTGGTAATCTGTAATTTCATATCAGCACAACTCTCTCTTACGAGAAGATGTTGGTACGCCTTGTTATCGGCACCTTGCGACACAACTTCTTGGTCAGCCAAAAACTCATTGTTCATAATGATTTCTCGTTTGATAAGCCAAACCAATGGGTTAAACCAAAAAGCAACCGTTAGCAAATGTCCCAAAAGCATATCCAATGAGTGCCATTTTCGGCAATGATATTTCTCGTGCATCAACACTTGATTTATCTCTCTTTTATTCTTAAAATGAGCAGAGTTGATAAATATGGATTGGAAAAAAGAAAATGGCGAGATATTTTTATCGGTGTAAAAAATCGTTTGACGACCACTTTTTTCTTTCTTCGTACTCTCTTTTCTTATCTTGAAAACAGAAAAATATTGAAGAAGCATTCTTATGAGCAGTACCGAAACAATCAACAAATAAATTGCTAAAATCCATTGTTGAAAATCAACACTCACAAAAAAACGTACGACTGAATTGTTCTCTGTTGGTAAAGCTTCCATAGATAAAGTACCAACCTGAATTCCGGTTAAGTCAATATCAACAGATGCTTCTCTTGGCTTGAGAAAAGGCACATTTACATTTATCATCGGTAAATAGATGGAAAAAAATGCCACTACCCACCAATAATATCTCTTAATTGTCCAGAACGTATCTTTGGCAAACAGTAATTGATACAAAAGGTAAAAAATGCCCAAAGAGATATTGGCTTTGATATAAAAAAGTGCTATTGTTGTCATTTTTTATTTTCGATTATAGAAATTATCTCTTTCAACTCCTCTGCTGAAATTTTATTCTTTTGGGCAAAAAAGTTGACCATATCTTTATATGAATTCTCAAAATAGTTCTGCACCACACCGGTTAAAAAACTATTTTTGTACTTATCTTCCGATATTTTGGGTCTATACACATAGGTATTTCCGTACAATTTGGATGTAAGAAAACCTTTTGACTCCAACTTCTTAATCATAGAGGCTACCGTAGTGTAAGGGACTTTCTGATTTTTCATTTTAGCAATAAAATCTTTTACAATTCCCTCTTTGAGTTCCCACGCAATAAGCATCAATTCTTCTTCTTGTGCTGTTAATTTCTCCATTTTCTTATTTTTATTTGTCAATTACAGATTACAACCACAACGCAAAGATACGAAACTTTCGTAATAAGAGAAATTTTTCGTATTTAAATAACATTTTTTAACAAAACATATAGTAAATCAGAATTTATAAAATCTCTTTCCGTTTTCTCCAAACTTGCCAAGAATTAAAACTGTTTTGCCAAATAACATACGCTCCCGGCACAACGGAGGAGATAGGGTTCAGATAAGTCTGTGCTAACCAGATAGCAAGAATCGTGTTTTTCTGCCCAAGTGCTTGTCCCAAAGCAATGGTAGATTGATATTTTTTGCCCACTTTTTTCCCTAAAAAGAATTGAATAAGACAGACAAATAAAGCACCAAAAGCCATTAGTATTTCCAAAAAATAAGCTTTTTCACCTTGTCGTGAGATAAAATAGAGCGTTTTAGCAGTAACAATCATTAAAGCAATTATCCAAAGCATAAAAGAGGTGGTATTTAAAATTTCCTTTTTGGGAAGAAGTTTCTTTGAAATTTTAGAGAGCAGAAAAGCCACTAAAAAGGGAACAATAAGTAAAAGACTAGTCTGTTTGGAAATCTCAAAAACAGATTGATAGTAGTCGATTTCGTGGTTGGAGTGTACGAGAGAGAGCATCATTGGAGCTAAAATAAAAAGCATTGTATTACTTAAAATCGTATAAGAAAGCAATGTTTCTACATCTCCTTTTAAGATATTGACAATTACAGGGGCAGACGTGGCAGTCGGAGCCAAAATAGCAATCATCACACCTTGTGCCAAATTGACGTTAAAAAAACGAAGCAACAGAAAAGCAATTACCGAAAGTGAAATTTGTAATCCCAAAAGAATAAAATGCTGCTTTTTCAATCGGATTTTGCTAAAATCAATTCTTAAATAAGTTAAAAACAGCATAAAACCGATAAGAAAAGGCGTGAGAAAAGCCAACTGATACAAATATTGGTAAGAAATGGCACCAATCAACATCGAAAAAGGCATTAAATATGGTTTGATTTTACGCATATTCTATAGTTTCGGAATGGAATATTTTTTCAACTCTCTTTTTAATAAATCGCTTCGGTTGTCGGTTACTTTGTTCATCAAATTCCAAAATTTAGCAGAATGGTTCATCTCAATGGTATGACAAAGTTCGTGCAAAACCACATATTCTTGCAAATGTTGTGGTACAAGCATTAGATAACAGGACAAATTGATGTTTCCTTTACTATTACAACTTCCCCAACGGGTTTTGGAACGCTGTATTTTAACAAGATTGTATTGAAAATCCCATTCTCGAGCTAACTTTTCCGTCATCGATGGTAAAATTATTTTCGCTTTTTGAATAAAAAAATGCTCTATAATTCTCCAAAATCCACGCTGTATCTCTTCCTCTTCTATATTTCGATTTTCAGGATATTCTATCTTTAACTTATCTTCAAAAAGCTGTGAATAAAAATTTTCTCGTTTTGATTTTTTTACCACCACGTCAAAGATAGAAGTTTTCAATGGTTGTTCTTCGGTTATCAACGTTGCTTTATTCAAATCCCACTTTTTCCCTTTTATCTTCTCGCTGTTTTCTAAAAGAACTTTTTCTATCTGCTTTTTCGTTGCGTGATACGGTACGGTTATTTGATAGCCTAATGCAGTCGGTCTGATTCTAAAATATTTCGCTCGTCTATCTCTTTTTACTGTAACTGCCCCCAATTCTTGATTCTGAATAGTAAAAACTTTCTGCTTCATAAAATACGTTTTTCTCCTTTTAATTCTGTACAATTAAAAACTCGGTAGCTCCAGTATGCACATATTCTACAGAATAACGTTTTAGTGACCATTTAGACGGTGCTTTGGAAACACGCCCCCAACCATCGGTAAGATAAAATTCTGAGCCGCACTTTTCGCATTTAGCCGTTCCGTCATCTTTAGGAACGATACGGATATTTGATTTTACTTCGTAAGGACACGCCAAATCATAAGCAAAATATTGTGTTCCGTTTTCTCCAATTCCCACAATAACTAAAACACCTCCAAAGCCGAGATAATCTTCTCTTTGGTGTGCAATTCGTGGACGAAAAAAAAGCAAAGTATCATTAACATTGTCTCTGAATGTCGGATATTCGGTGGTTAAATTCAACTTCAAAAAAACGGGTAAATTCGGAATCCTCATCTGATTTCTATCTTCACAAGAAAACAAAAACAAACTTAAAACCCAGAAACAAACAATCATTAATCTCTTCATACTATATAAAACGAGAATAAAAGTTCTTTTATTATAGAATATATTTGTATGGTAAAATGTTTTTTTTCTTGAAAAAAAAGTATCTTTGTAAATCATTAAAATAATAATTATGAAGAAAAACTTATTTATTCTGTTAGCACTTCTTCTTATGAGTGTTAATGAAAATACTCAAGCACAAACCCGACAAGAATCTTGTGGTTTTGAACAAGTTCAAAAAGAATTAGAGAGTGAAAACCCTGAGCTAAAATTACGCAGAGAAAAATTAGAAGAGAAAGTTCGTTTGAAAATAGCATCAACATCCTTTCTACAAAAAATCGCACAATCTTCTCAAAATGGTCAATATACTGGTAAAATTTATGAAATTTCTGTCGTAATTCACGTTATTGAAAACCGTACCGGCACAGGAAGTACAGGAGTTGCCAATCGTAAACAATTAACTGACGAGCAAATCAAAAACTGGATAGAGAATGCCAACAAAATGTATGCTGCAACTTATCAAAGTACTTCTAATTCTCAAAATAGTTTTTTCCCGGCAGGAGATGGCATTGATGAATCGGCTGTTATTCCTTTTAAGTTGGTTTTGGCTAAAAGAGACCAAAATTGCCAAGCAACAACAGGAATTATTAGATACAATTGTACTATTTCCAATTATGCACAATACGGAATGAAAAGAAAGGGCAGTAAAGGGTTGAGTGAAAGCCAAATGAAAAAGTTAGCACCATTGTGGAATGTCAATAATTATTATAATATATATGTTATTACAGGATTTGACGGTAATTTTTCAAAAACAGGTTTATTGGGCTATGCTCAATTTCCTTCAAGTATAAACTACTATTCAGTAATGAAAGCACCAGTAGTTCTACAAGAAGATAATACGGTTTTGGCACACGAATTTGGACACGCATTAGGATTAGAACACACTTTTAGAGGAGCAAATTCACACGGAGGAGAATGTACAGCAACGACAGGCGATTGTACAAAAGATGATGACAAAGTTTGTGATACCGAGCGTTGTCAAAGTGCCTACAATATGAACCCTGTTCCAACCAATCAACAAACAAATCCTTGTACCAACAAAAATTATCAAGGAGTGCAATATAATGTGATGAATTATGGACGTAGGAGAGTGAAATTCACACCAGGACAAAGAGCTCGTGCATTAGCTGTTTTTATGGAAAGTAGAGCAAGTTTAACAACCTCTTTGGCAGCAACACCTGTTGGAGAGAATACTCAAGTAACAGTTGCAACTTGTGATTTTACAGGGATAAAAAATCCTGATAACTACAACATAGGACCTACAAAAGTTGTTTTAGGCACTATTAACAATAAAAGTGAAGGATATGTTACGTGGACGCCCGAATATTATGTTGATTACACTACTCAGGCTTGTTTGAATTCCTCTTTATCAACAGAGATACCGTTCGAGACAGAAAGTAAGTTGAAAGTATCGATTGTAGATAATGACCAATACATTAAAGCGTGGATAGATTATAATGACAATGGGCAATTTGAAAACACAGAAATAGTTGCTAATGAGTCCAATGCTCAAAAGAATCAAGAGCATATCTTCTCATTTACACCACCAACAACTGCTGTTACGGGGAAATTTTTAAGAATGAGAGTGGTGGCAGATTTTAGTCAACCCAACCCTTGTGGAGAGTTAGAATTTGGTCAAGCAGAAGATTATTTGGTCAAAATCAAAAAGAACACAGGCATTGAAATTCATAAAAATCAAGCAGAATTTATCTATTACGATAGTAAAAATAATCAATTACTATTATTAGATAATTCTATTTTTGGAGAGTATAAAATTTACAATATGTTGGGTAGAGAAATTTATCACGGAAACTCAAACAGCGATGTTATTTCATTGGATAAATCGTTTGTTAAAGGAGTTTATATTTTGAAATTCCAACAAAAAGAAAAAACTGTGTCGTTTAAGTTTTTGAAATAATATTTTTAGTGATGAGTGACAAGTTATAACGTCATAAACAAGACTATGAATAAGTTTGAAGATTATTTTAAGGACTTGGAAGTGCGACAAGAATACAAAAAAGAATTCATAAGTCTTTGGAATGGTTGGTTAGGAGAAAAAAGTTACCATAAATTAGATGAAGTTACGGAACAAGATTGGAATAAATTCAATCATCTAATAAAGTTAATTGCTGACAAGTATAATATTTTACTCGTAGATTTTTCCAAAAAGAAATTAATAAAGATAGATGATATTGAAGATACTTTATCTAATTATGAAGATTCGATGAAGAAGTCAAGTGACGAATTTTCTTATTATGTTATTCCTCAATTAAACTGTATCATTAACGAAGATTGGGACTATACTTATATTATTTGGTATCAGAAAAATATTATTGAAAAATTAGATAAAATGATTAAAGAAGTAGGATTGTATCATTTTAGTTAATGTCTTAAATTTTTAAGGATAAAGTAAATATGGCATTAGACTTTTTTATACTTGGAACAGAAGAATTTTTGTTTAGTCTTAAAACCAAAAGTTTTTTTGATTTAGAAAAAGAAATTTTTATTCCATTTAAATATCGAACAGGAATATTGATAGATGAGTATAGAGATAATCAATTGAGTATAGAAAATCAACAAATACTCATAGAAATTATAGATGAATATGTGGAAAAAACGAATTTAAATACAAATAAAATGAAAACAAAAAATATTTTGGGATTTAGAGGTTTGTTACTTTATTCCATTGAAAAAAAATATAATTTGAAATTGGTTGGAGATTAAAAAAGCCCCTATAAAACCAAGATAGTTTTCCTTTTAATATTTAATTCGTGGACAAAAACCAATACAACTTTACAAAATATCATTTTGTTTAAATTACATTAATGACCTGTTATAAACAATCATTATTTCTCATAATAATATACTCTTGTTACATTATATCCAACTCGTTTTTCATTTTCCTTTCCCCATTCTTCAAAATCAGAATGTCCTGATTTTTTCCATTCAACGTAATTTTGAATAATTTCAAAATCTTCACTTAGTTCTTTCGTATAATAGTCTTTTCTTTTATCATCAACTAATAATGAGATTTGTTCTTTTATTTTTTCTATTAGCAATAAATCTTCTTGTAAATTTCCAATATACACTTCTGGTAAATGGTGAATGGAATAATAAATATTATAAGTCCACCAATCTAAAATTTTACTTCTAGCCAAATCATCACTTGGGTTAATTTCTAATGCTGTCAACAAATGGTCTTCACTTCTATAATATTTACCATACCAACGAAATGGATTATTATCTGTTTTTTCAAAGTTACACCATTTTTCCAATGTAGGTTTAATTACCTTTTCACTCAATGGTTGTGGGAAACCACCATAATCTGCCTCAGAAACACTCTCAAATAATGAGAATATGACTTTTACAAAATCTATTTTTTCATTTATTGTCCAATTTTGAGTAGATGTAATAAAATTATCAAGATTCTTAAATGCTAATTTCCTTAATCCCTTTTCTCTGTTAAGACAATAGGCTGAATATTCTTTCCATTTTGGGTTCTTACTTGTTACTTCTGCAATGGTCAACAATGCATTATTCTGTTCTTTCGTAATCATTTTATTTCTTTATTTGACTATAACTCAAATACATATTTAATAACGCATATAATAAAATTTTTATTATGACCTTTTATAAATCAACCCTTGAAAAACCGATTAATAACAACCTTATAACGTTTATTTTCTTTCTTTTTATTAACTTTGCCAGTCTAAAAACAATAAAAGAGATATGACACAATTTAAACGCACAACAATCACATCGGCTTTGCCTTACGCCAATGGTCCTGTTCACATCGGACATTTGGCAGGAGTTTACATTCCTGCTGATATTTATGCAAGATATTTACGGTTAAAAAAGCAAGACGTTCTTTTCATCGGAGGTTCTGATGAACACGGTGTTCCTATTACCATAAAAGCACGTAATGAAGGCATTACACCACAGGACGTAGTGGATAGATACCACAATTTGATAAAAGATTCTTTCGAGGAATTTGGGATAAGTTTTGATGTTTATTCTCGTACAACTTCCGAAACGCACAAGGAATTGGCATCAGATTTTTTCAAAAAACTATACGAAAACAACCAATTTATAGAACAAAAATCGGAGCAATATTACGATACAGAGGCTGAACAATTTCTTGCCGATAGATACATAACAGGAACGTGTCCTCATTGTAGTAATGAAAACGCCTACGGAGACCAATGTGAGCAATGCGGAACTTCATTGAATGCCACAGATTTAATCAATCCAAAATCAACTTTGAGTGGTAGTAAGCCTATTGTGAAAAAGACAAAGCACTGGTATTTGCCTTTGGATAAATACGAAAATTGGTTGCGTGAATGGATATTAGAAGGACACAAAGAGTGGCGTCCAAATGTGTATGGACAGTGTAAAAGTTGGTTGGATATGGGATTGCATCCACGTGCTGTAAGTCGTGATTTGAATTGGGGTATTCCTGTTCCTGTGGAAGGCGTTAAGGGTAAAGTTCTTTACGTTTGGTTTGATGCACCGATAGGATATATTTCTAACACGAAAGAATTGATTCCAGATAGTTGGGAAAAGTGGTGGAAAGACCCTGAAAGTCGCATTGTGCATTTTATTGGAAAAGATAACATCGTTTTTCACTGTATTATTTTCCCTGCAATGTTGAAAGCGGAGGGCAGTTACGTATTGCCTGACAATGTTCCGTCCAACGAGTTCTTGAACTTGGAGGGAGACAAGATTTCTACTTCACGGAATTGGGCTGTTTGGTTGCACGAATATTTGAAAGATTTCCCTAACCAGCAAGACGTTCTCCGTTATGTTTTGACTGCCAATGCTCCTGAAACAAAAGACAACGATTTTACGTGGAAAGATTTTCAAGCACGTAACAACAACGAGTTGGTGGCTATTTACGGAAACTTTGTGAACCGTGCTTTGGTGCTTACACACAAATATTTCAAAGGTGCAGTTCCTACTTTGAACGAAATGACCAATTACGACAAGCAAACATTGAGCGATTTTGCTGATGTAAAAGCGAAGTTGGAGAAATTATTGAATGAGTTCCATTTCAGAGATGCACAGAAAGAGGCAATGAACTTAGCACGTATTGGTAACAAGTATTTGGCAGAAACAGAACCTTGGAAACTCGCCAAAACAGATATGACACGCGTGGAAACCATTATGAATATCAGTTTGCAAATTGCAGGAAATTTGGCGATTGCTTTTGAACCGTTCCTACCGTTTTCAAGTGAGAAGTTAAGAAATATGTTGGGGATGGAACATTTTGATTGGAACGATTTAGGGCGAACAGATTTACTCAAAGAGGGTCATATCATCAATAAAGCCGAACTTCTTTTTGGAAAAATAGAAGACGAGCAAATTCAACAACAAATAGATAAACTTCAAGCCACCAAAGAACAAAATGATGCCAAAGAACAAAAGGCAAAACCTGTGAAAGAGTTGATAGAGTTTGACCAGTTTATGAAAATGGATATTCGTGTGGGTACAGTTTTGGAATGTACGAAAGTTCCGAAAGCTGACAAATTGCTTCAATTTAAAGTAGATGACGGAATGGGTGGACGTACGATTTTATCAGGCATTGCTCAGTATTATCCAAACCCAGAAGAACTGGTTGGTACTCAAGTGTGTTTTATTGCTAATTTTGCACCACGAAAATTGCGTGGAATTATGAGTGAAGGAATGATTTTATCAGCCGAAGATTCTGATGGTCGTTTGGTACTTATTCAACCCAAAGACATCGTTAAAAATGGTGTTTGCGTAGGGTAAAATCGTAGTTTAAATTAAAAAAATTCTTCTCTGAGTAAAATAAATCCTCATAGATTAAAATCTATGAGGATTTATTATCTCAATAATTAAAATTATGAATTATTTTTTAATTAATTTTCCACTTCTAACAACACCTTTATTCAACATTCTTACCATATAAACTCCTTTTGGTAAATTGCTCACATTCACTTGTGATGATTTAAGATTTTTTCTTAACATCAATTTTCCATCTACACTATAAATCCATACTGATTGTGTATTTTTGAAATTAACTACATTTTCTACTGGGTTTGGATAGAAAGTAGATGCCAATGAATTACCTATAACATCATTAATTCCTGTATTTCTAATATCTTTTGGCTCATCAGCTTCACCTTTATCGTGAATATCTTCTTGCACTTCACCAGCATTATCTCCTGTAATATTTACAGTAAAATCAATAGAGAAACCTTTAGCTGTTAATCCACAAGGTCCTGGATGTGGGAACCAAGCATCAGAGAATACAATACGCATACGAGTTGTACCCGGTACAGCATTTCCCGGAATTGTAAATGGAACTGTTACACCTGGTTCTTCAAATTTAGGAGTACCCTCATTAGGTGTTCCTAAATCCAAGACTTCTTCTCTTGCAGGATAAAATACTCCGTTTCCATCCCAATCAATGTAAGCTTTTGCAAAACACCATTTTAGTCCATCACCACTTTGTCCATATTGGGTATCTTTATGTGCTTTAAAGAAGAATTCAAAAGTTTCTCCTTGTTCAGCTGTAAATGAGTAATTTGTTGCATTTACATACTGTGTTCCATCTGTTTGTGGAGCATTAGCAGTATAATTTAAGTTTTTCTCCAGTCCTATTGTTTTTACAACTTCAAGGTAACGAACCTCTCTTGCAATATGAGCACCTGCAGCATTTGGGTCAAGTTCTGATTTACAATATTCATCTTTTGTTCCTTCCGGTAAATCATCTTGATTTCCTCTTGGAACTTCTACCCAAGTAACAGGAGAATATGTTTTTCCATCAATAGATACAGAACGAACACCAATAAATAGTTTTTCATCAGGAGTATCAAATAAGAAATCACCAATATAGTGTGCCCAAGAAGAAGTTCTTGCTACTTCTAAAATTTTACCATTTTGTTCTTTTTTGTACATAATTTCAAAATGGTCAACATTTCCTTCATCATTATAAACAAGTCCTGTTTTAGTTGCTCTTTCAGACATTGTTACACCTAATTTCCAGTTTAATTTAACTGCCATTGATTGTTTTGTTTCCTTTTTAACCTCTACAATTAAATCCTCTACCGGTGCAACATCTTCAACTTTTCTATCATCAGTAAGAGCCAATTTACCAACAAACATTCTGTATTTAGGGTCTTCTGTTGTTGCTTTTACACGCAAACCGATAAATTCAATTTTATCACCTGTTGCAAATCCTGCCATAGGTAAAGTTACTTCTTTCCAAGTTTCTGCTTCCGTATCTCCTACAGCAATCTCTTCCCATTGGTCAGAACCTGCTTTTTTCAAAATAACATATAAATTTGTTGGTTTTGCACCATCTTCATATGACTCTTTACCTTCTCTATAAGCTTTTACAGCAACATTTACTTTTGGATTAGTACTACTAACATTCAAGTCTGTTCTATAAAGAACAATATCAGTACCTTGTGTAGTTGCTGTTCCTTCCAATAATAACATTGACCCACCATTATAAGCATCAATATGTGTATATTTTGGCTGAATTTTATCACTTACAGTTGTTGTGTTTGCATCATATACTAACCAACGGAATGTAGGTTGATAATCTTGCATACCCATATTATACCAGTTTCCAAACGTTTTTTTACCTTTATAATTATAACGTTCTCCATTCCCTAATTGAAAATCTGTTTGGAATGGTAAATCTCCATAAATTGTACTTCTTTCAGGTACTAAAGTTGCCAATCCACCAAAAGTAGAAAGTGGCTCTTTATCTCCATCTTTTCTCCAATTATTTCCTGCACCAGATAATTGAGGTCTGTTAGCAGGATTTCTATTTCCACCAGAGAAACTTCTCTCTAATAATTTTTGATAATTTTCTTGAATATCAAATCCATCTTTTCCCGCATTATAACTGAAGAAACGACTTTGGTCGTGTTCACCCCAAAGACAGATATTCATATCTTTTGCACCATCTGATGCCATCATTGGCCAAGCTCTATTCATTGTTACAATCCAAACTCCTGAATACAGATTATTGGTTTGTTGAGCCACAGATTTAGCAGCAGCAACAGAAGTTGCAAATCCAGTTGAGAAATCACCACCAGAATAGTTTAACATCAAATCAACTGTTTTCTTTTTAGCATCATTTCCATAATACAAGACAGATGCATTTGATTGTGTTAAAATACTTGAAGCAGTATAAAGTCCAATATGAAAATTATCAAAGCCTTTTTCTTCGGCGATACGGAATAACTCTTTATGAAAAGCAACGATATCTGCTTGTGAATAACTTCCGTCTTCCCAATTATAATTGATACCATCTAAACCAAGATACATTAAAACGTTAATCAAAGGTTCAGCATACTTAAATGTACCATCAGCTTTTTTAGTTGTAACTAATTTGCTGTATGCACCGTCTCCACTACCTGGTGTCCAACCTTCAAAGAATTTTATTCCACTAAAAATATCTGTTCCGTGTTTGTGAGCAGCATCACCCCAAACTCCCGGTGCTTGGAAAATTCCATGATTCCAAGAACCAAAAAGTGTAGTGTATTGCCACATAGAATAAACATCATTATGGAATTCAGAAGATGGATAACCACCAATTACTTTTCCTACTCCAGATGGGATATTCATCCAAACTTTTCTATTAGGATTAACATTTTTGTTTAATTGTTTTCCTAAATCTTGCTCTATACTTTTTGGACGAACGTGAGAACGTGCAAATTCAATATCAAACCCAAAAGTATTTTTAAATTCTTCTTCCGTTGGGTAATTTCTTCCATCTTCTAATGCTTTAGAGAATAGCTCTAACATTTTAGAATCTTGGAAAGGTGTCCAATCAAATATCTGCTTAGACGCAGATGCTGGATCTTCTGCTCTTGTTGTAAAACTAAAAGCAGATATCAGTACAACTGATAATAGTGTTAAAAATCTGTGTTTCATTTTTCTTTTATTTTAAGGATTAAAAAATTATATCTTTACTATTAAAAATTCGGTTTATTAACATCCCACCAAATTCTTGTTCCTTGTAAATCAGGACCTCCTAACGCTTCAAGACCTGTTGCCTCTATATCTGCTTTTGTAGCAGGATCTGAATCTGTAAATGGAATACGTCTTATAATATCTCCGGCAGGAATAGAGCCATCTCCATCATCGTGAAGTACAGGGAAAATTTTAGGATAACCTGTTCTTCTAATATCTGTCCAAGCCTCAAAAGAGTATGGAAAAATAGCAATATACTTTTGTGTCAATATTTTTTCTAATTTGGTTTCGTTATCATCTCCAGAATTCCATTTCACCCCAATTTTTGTCATACTTTCCATTGTATATCTTTCATTATAAGGGTCTTCATATGTATAAGAATTTGGTGTTTCCATTCCCAAATATTCTTCTACATAATCACCATAAATTTGCTCAAAGCTTAACTGCTTCCAATTTTTATCAAATTTATTCATATTTACACCTTTGAAAGCACTTCTGACACCTTCATTATAGAAACTTTCGGCTGTACCTCCCATATTCCAACCTCTTAAAGCACCTTCAGCACGTAAAAACAATACTTCAGAAAGTTTCATTATATATAAAGGAGATAATGACATCCCACCCTGATTTATTTTAGAATAAGCTGTTCTAAAATTCACACCATAATTTTGTCCTGCTAACATCCTTATCCCAGTACGTAAGCCAATTACTTTAGTAGTATCGGGTAAAAATTTATTTTTATCTCTTTTATTAATAATATCTCCTTCATTTATATCAAACAAAAAATCTAACATTGGATGACGTAAACTTGTAAGCATACTCTCAAAAGAAGCATTTAGACGAGTATCATTCCAAAGGTTAGAAATTGTAGCCAGTGGATGTGTAAACCCTATTGTTAATGGACTTAACTTAAATTCTTGATCTAACTGTTCTACAACACCTGATTGAACAGCTTCTTCTGCCCATCTTTGTGCTTTAACAGGATCCACTTTTACAATGTGCATTGCCATTCTTAATTTCAAAGAGTTAGCCAATCGTTTCCAATTATCTAAACTTTTATTTTCATTAGAAATTCGATCTACTTGAATTAAAATTGCTTGAACTTTTTCTTTATACCAATCAGGTCTATTAGAATAATTATCGAAACAAGCCACAATTGTATCTATATTTTCTACAATTTTTGTATAAATCTCTTCTGCTGAATTATACTTAAAAGGTGAAGTTTCTTTGTTAGCTTTTAACTCAGCATACGGGAAAGCACCATATATATCTGTTACCTCTTGTGCAGAGTAGTTATACAATAACAAGGCAATTGCCTTGACCTCAGGAATAGAATCTATTTTTGGATGATTTAATACAGGAACAACCCCATTTTTCATCTGAAAAAATGACCCCATAGCTCCACCGTTAAAACTTTGACTATCGTAATAGACAGAACTCATACGACCATCAAAGTTTTGTGGTAAACATAAATATCCTGCATAGTTGTCTATTTCTAAACTAAATTGATACTGATAAGCGTGAGGTCCCGGCATATCTCCATTCTTGCCCCCTCTCATACTAAATTGAGCTGTTATTAACTGACCTAATGTATTATTATTAGTAAATTCCTCAAGAGTAGAATTCAAACCTTCTTCGGTGATTTCTTTCTTGAAATCTATTTTGTCTACATTTTTAGAACTATAAACAGTATCTTCTCCAATAAATTCATTGTCTGAAATTTCTTCTCCAATTCGATCTTCGTGAAAACAAGATGAAAACCCAAGAGAGAATCCTAACAAGATTACTATTATATTAAAATGAAGTTTTTTCATAATATTTATTATTTATTCGTTTTGAAATTTAATTATAATGATAATGATGCTGAAAATCCTACCGAACGTGCTGATGGCATATTAAAGATATCGAATCCACCTAAACCATTTCCGGTAGATAATGACGTATCCGGATCAACCGGCGCATCCACATAAATAAAGAATAGGTTACGTGCTATAAGAGATACAGACAAGTTTTTTCTATTACCTAGCAAATTCTTAAATGTATAACCTAACGATAATTCTCTTAATCGAACATTGGTTGCATCATACACGTACTGTGTTGCATTAATATCACCTCCAATACCTTCATAATATTTTTGTATAGGTGCTAATCGTCCATCTTCCATTCTTAATGCAGGATATTCATCTCCTTCGTCATCAACAAACCTTAAAGTAGGGTCTTTTTCTGCCGCTAAACGAGCATCTGCTGTACGTTGAGAAAGCCCAAGTCTATCTAAATATGCTTCTGTAAACGAAACTACTTTTCCACCAATTTTCCCATCAAAAAGAAGATTTAATTTAAAATTTTTATATTTGAATGAATTATTCCAACCCACAAGATATTTAGAGTTCATATTCCCTATGTATTTGCCAAATTTATCACCACTCAATAATGGTTTACCATCTCCTGAAAGTTTTATTTGACCATTTTCATCTCTTTTAAAATCCGTTGCATATAAATCTCCGTAACGTCCACCTTTTTTATATTTCAACTGAAACTTACCTCCAAAACCAATATTTTGAGCTATTAAAGCTTCTTTTCCTGTTTTTGGGTCAATATAAGTTTTCTCTATTTTATTGTCATTAAATGAGAAGTTAATTCCAGAACGCCAGAATAAATCTTTTGTCAAATTAAGCCCATAACTTATATTTGTTTCTACTCCAATATTACGAATAATACCTGTATTTACAGGAATTTGTTTTCCACCACCAGACTGAACAACTAAATAGTTATGATTCATTGTTGTATTATAAAAAGTCATATCCCAATTTAATGAGTTACGGAAGAAAGACATATCAAATCCTGCTTCAAAAGACTTCATCTTCTCTGGAATAGGATTTTCATAATATCCATAAGGAGATGAAACAGTAGTACCTGTCACAGCACTTACAAATCCTTTTTTGAATTGAACATTAGGAATAGAGTTTCCTACCTCACTATATGAAGTTCTAATTTTAAGATTAGAAAAATAACTTGGAAGTTTCACAAACTTATGAACTAGAGCATTAGCACCAAATGAATAATAGCCATAATGAGTAGGAGTACCCCTTGTATAATTAAACTGTAAGAAAGCACGATACCAGTCTTCACGATAACTTCCTTCTACAAATAAGAAATCTTTATACCCTAACTGTCCTGTAAAGAACAAGGCTTGATCCCAATTTTTATCTTTATAATAAGTACGACTACCACCCGAACCTATTTTTGGAGAAAAAACATTAATTGCAGTTGGCACACGTAAGTTACTATAATCATAATAAGTTGCGATTTCACTTAATCCTTGTGTCCCTCCCCAAGATTTATGAGAAACTCCACCAAAGCTTGTAGAAATGGAGATATCATTAATTATTTTATTATAACTTAATAAACCATCAATATAATATTCATTGGAATTACTTAACCATTGGCGATAAACACCATAATCCATCATACTGGTTGGGTACTGAGTAGTAGCAGGAAGTTTATCAATTTTCTCTGTTTTTCCTCTATCAATACTATATCTCACACGAGCTTTTAAATCATCTGTTATTTTTACATTCACAGCGACATTACCATACACCCTTTCTAAGTGATCTGTTCTATTTACCCTATCAGTTAACCAATAAGGGTTATTTTGGTCTGCAGCATCAAACAACCAATTTTGTCTAGGTCCTTCTAAATCAACTCTCTCATATACCCACTCATATGTTCCAGAAGTAACTTCTTTTAAATGTTTCACATAATTTGACTTCCATTTTCCATTTCTCATATAATTCTCTTTATAATAATCCAAATCAGCACTTCTTGTTGTTGTATAAAGATGATAAATAGGGTTTTGATTTGTTCCTCCCCCCGGACGATTTTTGGTATTCTGATTTACATAGTTGAACGAAACATTAATATTCAAAATATCTTTGAAAAATGAATAACTCTGACGGAAAGCCAATGAGTGACGCATAAAAGTATTATTTTGAATCATACCATTAGAGCGCGTATTACCATACGACAAATAAGATTTCACTTTCTTTGTTCCACCACTAAATGAGAAAGAGTTATTAAATGTTGTACCTAATTGGAAAAACTCACGAGCATCATTTTTTCCTTCTCTTCGCATTCTCGCATCTCCTACAACTAATTCTGCATCTGTATAGTCAGCCATTTTTTTACCCCAACTACTCGCAGAAACAGTATTTGTTGCTAAATTTACATCACTTCCATAAACATTTTGAAATTTAGGGAGTAATAGTGGAGTTTCAACCGTAGCGTTACTTGATACTTTAATTGACAACTTTCCTTCTTTACCTTGTTTAGTGGTAATCATCAACACACCATTAGAAGCACGGCTACCATACAACGCCGCAGCATTCGCCCCTTTTAGTACGTTTACATTCTCAATATCTTCTGGATTAATCGAAGAAAGAGCATCCGACCCCTCAGTAGAAAACCCGTATCCCATAGCTTCTCCACTGCCTATTTTTCCTTGTACAGGATTGCTCATAGGAATACCATCAATAACAATAAGAGGTTGATTCTCTCCTGTTATCGACTTATTGCCTCTTAAAAGAATCTTAGAAGAACCTCCGGCACCACCAGCATTAGGTGTAATTGACAAACCAGATGCTCTACCTTGTAGTGAATTGATAAAGTTTGGGTCTTGTGCAATCATTAAATCTTCATTTTTAATTTTTTGCGTTGCATAAGTTAGTGTTTCCAACTTCTTTTCAAGCCCCATGGCAACAACAACAACCTCATTAAGAACATTATTATCCTCTTTTAGAACAATATCAAATACCTTTTTGCTACCGACGGTAATTTCTTGTGATTTCATACCAGAATAAGAAACCAATAAAACCGTCTTTTTTGAAGGAACCTGCAGCTTAAATTCCCCATCAAAATTAGTTATTAATCCCTTTGTGGTATTTTTAATTCGAACAGCTGCACCAATCAATGGTTCGCCATTTGTATCTTTAACTGTCCCCGATATTGTTATTGCTTCGGTTTGAGCAGACATATTATTCTGAACTCCCAAAAGAAATAGAAAAGCAAATAACAAGAACTTAGATAGAGTCGAGGTTACTCCTCTTGCCATTTTTGAAAAATTGTTTCTCATTGTATTAATTTAGTTTTGATATTAAGTTAAACATATTTTAATGCAAATTTATAAAATAAATTCATAAAACAAAATTTATTATTATAGAAAAAAATTATGCTCTTTATTCTAAATAAAATCTCTCTTGTCAACAAGATAAAAATTGTAAGAAGAATACAAAAATAAAAGATAATTCAATAAAAACAGACCCCAAAAACTCATTTTTTATTGCCGGAATAGAGAACGTTAAAAAATGTTATTTTCGTTTTTTCTGTTTTATACTTATCTTTGTTAAAAGTTAAAAGAAAAAATGAATGAAAGAAGTTATTTTTGCCACACATAATCAACATAAATTAAAAGAAGTAGAGTCAATACTAAAGTCAAAACATTATGTAATTGGACTAAATGAACTGAATTTTAATGAAGAGATTGAAGAGACAGGCACAACGCTTGAAGCCAATGCTCAATTAAAGGCAGAAGTTATTTTTAATAAATTCAAAAAATCTTGCTTTGCTGATGATTCTGGTCTTGAAGTAGAGGTTTTGAATGGAGCCCCCGGAGTTTTTTCCGCAAGATATGCAGGAGAGCCTGCCAATTCAAAAAAGAACATACAGAAACTACTCGAAAAGATGAAAAATGAGTCCAATAGAAGAGCACGATTTAGAACAGTTATTGCATATAAAACAGAAGATAAACTTATGTTATTCGAAGGAATAGTAGAAGGAACTATCTCAAAACAAAAAAGAGGAACTGGAGGATTTGGTTACGACCCAATATTTATACCTAAAGGATATGACAAGAGCTTTGCAGAACTAACTTCTCAAGAGAAAAACAATATCAGCCATCGCTCTATAGCAATAAAAAAGTTTACAAATTACTTAAGTCATTTAGAACAATAAATTCAATAAAAAACTGTTTGTTATAATAAATATTAAAATAAAGAAATCTACTTTTTATGAAAAAAATACTATCTATAGCTATAACATTATTAACAATTGCTAATCTAGGAATAGCACAAGTTCAAATGGGTGGTTGGCGTACTCATTTCTCATACAATACCATTACAAAAATATCTCAAAGTGACAATAAGATATTCGCCATTAGTGAAGGGTCTCTTTTTTCTATTGATAAAATAGATGGTAGTCTTGAATTTTATAGTAAGCTAAGTGGATTAAACGGGACAAATATATCTCAAATAGCCTATGACAGTGACAATAAGATAATGTTAATAGCTTATAAAGATGGGAACATTGACTTCCTATCATCTGACGGTGTAAAAAACTTACCCGATTTCTATAACAAGCAGATGAGTGCAGATAAAAATATTCACCATATTTTAATCTACAACAACACAGCATATCTTTCTTGTAGTTTTGGTATAATGACACTTAATATGGTTAAGATGGAAATACAAGACACCTATTATATTGGCAACAATTCTACAGACGTAGATGTACTTAACACGACATTATACAATGGAAGAATTTATGCTGTATCTAAAAATAATATTTATAGTGCAGACATTTCTAACCCTCAAATAATCAGCTATGAATTTTGGACAAAAATGTCAGAATTACCGGGAAATGGAGATATAGAATCCTTACTAAGTTTTGGGTCTAAACTAATCCTTTTAAGAAATAAAAAACTATATGCTTTTGAGAACAATCAATGGACAGAAATAGATAATTCTATCAATTTTAATAATATAAAAAGTTTTGAGAACTATTTACTTGCCTTTTCAGACACTAAATCTTATTTTTATGACACAACCCTTTCTCAAAAGAACGAAATTAAGAATCTTATTGGGTTAAATGATGGATTATTTGACACACGTTCAGAAAAATTTTGGTTTTCAGGTGACGAAAGAGGTGTAGCCGAATATAAAAGTGAAGATATAAAATTCTATAAACCAAGTGGTCCCGCAGTAAATATTCCCTATACAATGAAGTTTGCCGGGAAAAAATTATTTGTATTACAAGGTGGAAGATGGGCTAGTCAATACAACCGTCCCGGAGTAGTTATGATGTATGAAGACAATCAATGGAAAAACATTAATAACCAATCAATTACTGCAAACACCAATAAGCCTGCAAATGATTTTATGGACATAGCCATTGACCCAAATGACAATAAACACTTCTTTGTGAGTTCTTACGGTAATGGAGTTTATGAATTCAAAAATGATGAGTTTCATCAGTGGTATAATTTCGAAAACAGTACGATTGAAACAATTTTTCCAAACAACTATTTCTATATGAGGGTTGATGGTGGCACCTATGATTCAGATGGAAACATCTGGTTTGCTAACACTTCAGCGAATGAATCTCTCAAATATTACAAAAACGACGGTACTTGGGGGAGTTTAAAACATAATAAAATTAAGGATATTGCAACTTTAGGAAAAGTTTTAATTTCTAAAAAAAATCCGAATCAAAAATGGCTTTTATCAATAAGGTCTAATCCGGGAGTTATTGTTATAGATGATAATGGTACACCTTTTAACGAGAGTGATGATAAGGTTATTTTCAAACATTTATTTAACTATAAAGTAAACAATGAAATTAGACAAATAATCCCTCTCTTTTATTACTCTATTGCCGAGGACAATGACGGAGTCATCTGGATAGGAACAGACCAAGGTCCAATTGTACTATATAATCCGGAAGAAATTATGAATGATGATTATCTTTGTACAAGGATTACTATTCCAAGAAATGATGGAACTAACACAGGAGACTTCTTATTGGAAAAAGAGAAAATAAAATGTATTGCCATAGATGGTGCCAATAGAAAGTGGATTGGTACAGAAGGTTCAGGTCTTTACCTTTTATCAGAAGATGGAAAAGAAACAATTCATCATTTCACAACAGAAAACAGCCCATTAACTTCTAATGAAATATTATCTCTAGCGATAAATTCTATCACCGGCGAAATTTTTATTGGAACTGGAAGCGGATTAGTATCTTATCAATCAGATTCAGCAATTTCAGAAGAAGATTTTAGTAATTTACACATATATCCTAATCCAGTCAGAGAGAATTACAATGGATTAATAACAATAACAGGATTAGTCGAAAAAAGTCAGGTTAAAATTACAGATATTTCAGGAAACTTAATAGTAGAAACACAATCCAATGGAAGCATTGCAACTTGGGATGGTAAAAACAAATATGGTCAAAAAGTAAGTACCGGAGTATATTTGGCAATTTGCACATCAGCTGACGGCACTCAAAGTGCGACCAAAAAGATTTTAATTATCAACTAAAATGCAGTTTAAGAAATTAAAATTCTATTTTTTCTTATTCGCAATTACAGTTTGGGCAGGAGTTTTTTTCATTCTGCCGGATTTTTTGATATACCCAACCATAGGTTTCAAGGGTACTATTTATAGATACTTACACTTTTTATTAGTTTGTATCCCCTTATTTTTTACTCTATATCTACTTGCTATCAATAAGTATATTTTTAAAGTATTATTTCCTGCTTTTATTCTTTTGGGTAGTCTTATAGGATACTATAGTTTTAGGTACAAGGCTATTTTCACGCCTATGATTTTAGATGCAACTCTACATAATGATATTCGAACCTCGTTAGATGTCGTTACGTTAGAACTACTCATTTTTATCCTAATACAATTCTTTTTGGCTTTTTTTATTATAAAATACCGTAATAAAATAACAATAAAAAAAACATTTTTACACTTAATTTTGGCTTCTCTTTCACTTATTATATTATTTTCTATAAATGGACGAGTTACCAACACTTTCAAACAACACTTTCCCGGGTCTTTGTATTATAACTTCACGGAATATTGGCTATTGAATAAAGAAAAAAATACAAGTCGCTTAAATCCTGATATAAGTTTAAGAGACAATTGTAATGATAGCACATTTATCGTTTTTGTTCTTGGAGAATCATTAAGAGCTGACCACCTTTCACTTAATGGATATGAGAGAAAAACGACCCCTAATTTAGACAAAAGAGAAAATCTAATCACATTATCCAATATTTATTCTGAATACACATACACAAATCCAAGTGTTGCCCATATTCTTACACGTGCAGACGAGCAACATTACGAAAGAGCTAAAACAGAAAAGTCGTTTATAAGTCTATTTAATCAAGCTAACTACCATACCGTTTGGTTAGCTAATCAAGAAGCAAGCGAGTATTATTACTCTTTTATGAAAGAATGTGATACCATCATTTATAGCCATCCGGAAAAATCGGTTTACACCTATTCAAAATGGTTGGATGAGGATTTATTACCCTCTTTCAATGAAACAATAAAAAAGCCCAAGAGCTGTTGTCAATTAGTTATTCTCCACACAATTGGAAGCCACTGGTTTTATAATAGTCATTTTTCTGATGAATTTGCTCAATTTAAGCCCTTGGCAAACAGTAAAGTTGTTACACAAAACACAAAACAAGAAATGATAAATTCTTATGACAATACCATTTTATATATGGATTATTTTGTTGATAACTTAATTAAAGCCATTGAAAATAAAAATTCAATCTTAATCTTTCTTTCAGACCACGGCGAAAGTCTTGGAGAAAATGGAAGTTGGCTTCACGCTTCTTCCAATAATAAATTTCTACACCTTCCGGCTTCTTTTATTTGGTTTTCGAAAAAATATCTATCCACCCACCAAGAAGCCTATAACAATTTAGTTGAAAACAAGGACAAAAGATATAGAACAGACTTCTTATACCATACCATATTGAGTGCCGGTAATATACCAACAACAATAATCAATAAAAATCTAAATCTGTTCTCCAATAAACAAAAATTGTCGATTTCTAAAGATTAAAAATATTTTGGATAAAAAAACTCCTTATTGAAAAATCTATAAGGAGCTTTTTTAGTCTTTGATTTTGTAATTTACATTTTCTGATACTCTACAAATGCCTCAATAGCTTCATAAGATGCTAATCCAAGGTCATAGTATAGTTTTGCAGTTGCTTGATTTCTGTCTTCTGCACGTTGCCAGAAAAGACGCTCGTCATTACCCAAGAATGGAGCACTTTCCATTTGAGATTGGTGTTTTAGAATAGATACACGCTTACGACGTAACTGTTCCGGACTGATAGGCACCGCCATCTCAACATGTTCAATTTCCCATTCTGCCCATGCACCACGATACATCCAAATACGACAATCTTTCATCCACTCTTCATCTAACAACTCATGAATTGCAGCCAATGCTGCATCAAGACAAACTTTATGTGTTCCGTGTGGGTCTGCCAAATCACCTGCAACAAATATCTGATGTGGTTTTACCTCTTGTAAAAGTTCCATTACAATACGAACATCTTTGTCAGACAAATCTCCTTTTTTGATTTTTCCTGTTTCATAAAATGGCAAATCTAAGAAATGAACTCGTTTCAATGGAACTCCATTAAAATGACAAGCAGTACGTGCTTCTTCACGTCTAATATGTCCTTTCAAATACATAATATCAGGCGTATCAGCTTGTCCAGGTTGCTTATCTTTTGCTACAAAATGCCTCATTTTTTCGTATTTATCTTTCAACTCTTGGTTGTCAGGGTCAAAACGTTCAAGGGTATTAAGCATTAAAGATAGATACCTTGTAACCTCCTCATCTCCTACGGCAATGTTTCCGGATACTTGATAAGCAGTATGTACTTCATGTCCTTGGTCAACAAGTCGTTGGAAAGTACCACCCATTGAAATTACATCATCATCAGGATGTGGACTGAAAATCAGTACTCTTTTAGGAAATGGTTTTGCACGTTCAGGACGATTGCTATCATCAGCGTTTGGCTTTCCTCCCGGCCAACCTGTGATTGTTCTTTGTAATTCGTTAAAAACTTTAATATTCACATTATAAGCCGAGCCAAAAGTTGTTAAAAGCTCATTAAGACCGTGCTGATTGTAATCTTTGTTGGTTAGTTTCAAAATTGGTTTTTGAGTAATTTCACAAAGCCAAACAATTGCTCTTCTGACCATTTTATCAGTCCAATCTACCGAGCCTACCAACCAAGGTTTGCTTAATCTTGTTAAAGTTTCAGCAGCAATTAAATCAACAACAACATCAGCGTTGTTATGTGTTTGAATAAATGATGTTGGAACATTATCACTATATTTCTCTTCAACGATTTCTCTTAACACTTTGGTTTTCGTTTCTCCAAAAGCTACCAACGTCACTTTATCTGCTTCAAGCATCGTATTGATACCCATTGTAACGGCACTAACAGGAACTTCTTCAGGAGTAGCATAAAAGTGTTGTAAATCAGCTCTTGATTGTGGGTCAAGTATCATCAATCTGGTAGTAGAACTCAATTGAGACCCCGGCTCATTGTACCCCCAGTTTCCCAATGCACCAAAAGAAGCCAAAGCAAAATCAAATCCTCCTAAATTAAAAATATCCAACTCATACTGGTCACAAATCGCAGCGACATCATCATTCTCTGTGGCAATTAATGTGTGAAAATTTTCTTCTGGAATATCAACTCTATTGATAAGTTGTTTCTTAATAATGGCTGTGTTAGAATGTTTTCCTTCTTGGAAAGGATAAAATTCAGTTACAATAAAGATATGCACATTCTTAAACGATAAACCTTCATTTTCGTGCATTCTTACTAATTCGTTGTAAATGTATTTTGGAGATGCACCACCCGGAAGTGCTAAAACACATTTTTCATTCTTTTCGCTCTTCTCACGAATTAATTTAGCAATTTTTTCTGCTACTTTTGTTGCACCTTCTTGCTCTGTTTCATAAACTCTTGTTTTTAATCTTTCAAAACGAGATTGACGAGCTGCTTCGAGTGCATTTGTTGGTCTGTAATAACGTTCCGGAGTACGTTCCAACACAATTTTTGAACTCAAATCTAAAATCATAATACTCAATGTTTGTTTGTTTAATCTTTAAGTTTTATTTAAGTCGGTAAAGTTACAAAATTATAATTTGATAACCTCATCTTTATTAGAATTATTTTAAATAATGGTCTAATTTAGAAAACCAAATTTTATCGGTTCGTATTCCCGGTTTTACTTCTCCATTGAAAATAAATAGGTTATCATCATTTTCACAAACAACAGCACCTGCCAGTGCCAAAGCCGTTTTTTCTGCAATTTTTCTCCATTTATTATTTTGGGTATCAAAAAGTAAAACATTGGGATTGAATTGATACCACGAAATTGGGTGAGTTAAATATCCTTGGTTATCTTTTTCTAATTTTTCACGCTCACTTTCTTTCAAATTTCCATTTTTCAATAAAAAGCCACAATCAACAGCTCTCTCAAAAACATTTTTGTTTACTCCCCCAAAAGTCAAAATATACCTATTCGAGATAGCAACAGCACAACCACCACTCAATGAATGATTTTCCTTGGTTTTAGGATAAGTTGAAACGGTTTGCCACCTGTTTTCAGTAACCGAATATTTCCAAATATTTTGAGAAACGTACGTTAAACTATCCAACGAATAAGGCACGTCAAATCCACCCAACAAAAACAAATCATCACTCACAGCCACCAAATTGGCTTGTTGTAGGGCTCTATCGGGCAAGTCTGCCAATTTATTCCACTCTTTTTCTGTTAAATCGTATTTCCAAAGTTCGTTACTTGGCTTATCGTTCTGCGTTCCTCCAAAAACGTAAATAGCATTATTCAAAAAAGCACCACTAAAATTGTTCGCTGTAAAAGGCATCTGACAAAGCGTCTTTATTTGCAAAACATCATTTTCAAAATAGACCTTATATATAGCGTTAAAACTTTGCTCACTGTTTTGTCCACCAAGCCAAAAAAGAGTATCATTTTTACACGCAGAAATTCCGTATGCCAAAGGCTGTGGAAGTTCTCCGAGTTTTTTCCACTCTCCATTTTTATATCCTAAAATTTCCTTATAATAGACTTTTTTTCCACCTTCGGCAACAGGTTTGTTTGGAAAATTGCACCCACCTGCAATAAGTAAAGTTTCGTTCAAAGACCCAATAAATGAAGCCGAAACTCCTTTGGAAATCCCTTGAAAATCGTTAGGAATAGAAGGAATTTCTGTTAATTCAAAATTGTTTTTTATGTTTTCCATTTTACTTTTTCTATGACAAGAAATAAAACCAAACAAAATCGTTAGTAGTATTAAATATTGTTTTTTCATATTTTACAGTTAATTGTTGTTTTATATGTAAATGTGATATAGACTGTTTCTTATCTCTCAGTGACAATTTCGTCAAAAACAATCATATTGTATATTCGTTTCTCTTATAAATTACTTTCTTTTCTATTCCACCAACCTAAAACTTCAGAAACCCATTTTTCAATTTCTAAATACTCTATGGAGAACCCATAATTATTACATAACTCAAAGCTTATCACTTTTTTAAGTTTAAATTTATCAGCTCCATTATCCAACTGAGATATGATTAAGTGAACAACACTATCATATTCATCTAACGGAACATTATCTAACAATTTCCAAGAATAAACTATTTTTCTTAATTCAGTAGCTTGTTGTCTATATGTCTTTGTCAATTTAGACTTCATTTAAATTAGGATAAGGATTTTTATCTGTTGCTTTTCTCCAAATACTATTATCTGCTACTTCTAATCTTTTCTTTAAATTAAAATCTCCCATTTTTTCTAATAGTTTTTCTAATTCAATTATTTGATTTTGTTCAGACAATACCAACCCATTAGTTTCTCTTGCCAAAAAATACGCAATTCTATAAACATTTTCTGCTTTATAAGATGAAACTTCAAAAATTAAAGGTTTTTCATTTATTTTTATAATATCAAAAAATAAATCTTTTTCTTTTCTAGATTTCATATACAATTCAGTCCAATCTTTACTTGTTACAGTAAAGCCATCTCCTTCTGAATCATAATCATATAAATCATCTCCAAAAAAATAACTTCCAAAAATCCTGAAATCAGGTCTTTTTGCATTTATTTCTACCTTCAGTTTATATATTTCTCGCATTTCCTTTTTAGCCTCCTCCATTAAATAACACACAACAATAAGTTTATACAAACAAATTATTTTTCAGCTGTATTACTCCATATTTTGAACTTTCGGTTTGAGAACAGAAAGTTGCAACACCAATGCTACTAATACAAACACGGCAAGAACAGCAAAACCATGTCCAAGATTTCCACTATCACTGACTTTTCCCAATACCTGTGTAACTCCTGCACCAAAGAAAACGCCCACCATATTCATCAAGCCGTAAGCAGTAGCACGTAGTTTGGACGGTACAAATTGACAAAGAATAGGCATATTATTGGTATCAAACATCCCGTACCCTACTCCAAATAGCACAGCTGCCGCCACAATCGTTATCATTGAGTGCGAATAACCGATAAAAATCAACGAAGGAATCATCATTGCCATTCCGATAGCACTTGTGTAGATACGACCTTTTAAGTTAGTTTGTACCCAACGGTCAGAAAGAGGTCCTCCGATTAAAATTCCCAAAAAGGCAGAAACGGAAATTGTTATGGTAGATAAAGGTCCTGCTTGAGACATCGGTATTTCCAAACTTTGAGCAAAAAGTGTTGGTAGCCAATTTTTGGTTGCCCACCCCGGCAAACTTGGTGCTGCAAAGTAGAATAAAATCACCCAAAAAGCGATATTGGTAAAGAGCATTCCCAACCCTTTGAAAAGAGGGATTTTGTTCATTGAAACCGTTTCTTGAACATTATGTTTAACTTCCTCTTTCTTATCGTAAAGGAAAAAAATAAGGACAACAGCGTAAACCATTCCGATAATTCCAAACCAATGGAAAGTTGTTTGCCACGTATAAGCAGCAGCAACCGTTGCTCCAAATCCACCCAACGCCTGCCCTGCGTAAAGACCTGTCATATGCACACCAACAGCCAAAGAACGTGTTTTTCCCATATGATAATCGGTGATTAGAGAAAGAGCAGCAGGAATGTACAACGCTTCGCTAATTCCCATAATAGCACGTAAAACAACCAACTGGTCGAACGACTGTGCCAAACCCATTCCGTAAGTTACCGATGACCAAACAAACAGACTGGCTACAATTAACCATTTTCGGCTTACTCTATCGGCAATTGTTCCCGCCACAGGACTCATAAATCCATAAATATAAAGGAAAATAGCCATTAAAATCCCAAAATTCTCGGCTTTATTCAGTTCATAAATATCAATTTGCATCGCATCTTTCATTGTGGAAAGCATTTGCCTATCCATATAATTAAGCAAAGCCACCACCCAAAGTAAACCAACGACAACCCAAGGGTATATTTTTTTGTTTCTCATAATATTATTTTTTATATATCTTTTATTTCAATCTCATTAATTAATAAGTGACTTTTTATCATCATTCGTGGAATGTGGAAAGGTCCTTTGAAGATGTTGCCTTTTGCTCTTTGGGCTACGCTACCATCACGATGTAAATAACCGTACCACTCACCGTACTCTTTATCAGGGAAATGCTTGTATGTCCACTCGTTAATCTCTTTGTACTTATTGAAATACTCTTCTTTTCCTGTTAGCAGATAATTGTACAAAGTAGCGATGATTGTTTCGGTTTGTGGCCACCAAAATTTCATATCTTGGCTATAATCTTGATGAGGGAAGTTTTTACAATCCTTGAAATTGATAATA
>PDWI01000590.1_pt1 | contig 59183 bp, 64 predicted proteins | sample 1430891 | NCBI WGS metagenome assembly PDWI01 (sample SAMN01162508, study PRJNA174530) | Oral metagenome, whole genome shotgun sequencing project. | biome: Marine environment; feature: Marine mammal; material: Swab sample of the gingival sulcus; isolation source: swab sample of gingival sulcus... | reverse complement strand
TAATTAACCCAATAGCAATGAATGATGGTCTACGTTTCGCAATACGCGAAGGTGGTCGTACAGTCGGCGCTGGTGTTGTAGCAAAAATTATCGAATAATGCTTAATTGAGTATATAAATATGTCAGGTCAAAAAATCCGAATTCGTCTTAAGTCGTTTGATCATAAATTAATTGATCGTTCTGCTGGAGAAATAGTAGAAACTGCAAAGCGTACAGGTGCTCGAGTAAAGGGTCCTATTCCTCTGCCGACTAGAAAAGAAAGATTTACAATTCTTGTTTCTCCGCATGTTAATAAAGATGCCAGGGATCAGTATGAAATTAGAACGCATAAGCGTCTAATGGATATTGTGGAGCCAACAGATCGTACAGTTGATGCTCTTATGAAATTAGATCTCGCAACTGGTGTGGATGTGCAAATTAAACTTTTGTAGTGTGTTTGAGAGGGTGTCTCTGAGTTTTATTTTTTGGTTTAATAAATATGGATAAAAGATAGTTTTTAGAGTTCCCTATTTCAGATTTATCTGGCATAATGCGCGGCTTTCTTCGGCTCGGTAGTTTTCTGAGTTGGTTTTTTCAAAAGATATTTTCTGATGCAAGTAATTCTTGTATTGGTTTTAAGTTTTAATGAGGTGGCCAAATGGCAATCAGTCTGCTGGGTTCTAAAGTGGGAATGACCCGGATATACAATGAAGATGGTAGTGCAGTTCCAGTTACGGTATTGCAAATGATGCCAAACCGTATTTCTCAGTTAAAGACAGTTGAAACAGATGGTTATAATGCTGTTCAACTGACGGCGGGTGTTAAAAAAGCTTCAAAGGTAAATAAGCCTGGTTCTGGGCATTTTGCTAAAGCCTCAATGGAGTCTGGCGTGCTGACTCGTGAGTCACGTGTTGATTCTATCGAAGGTTATGAGGTTGGTTCTGAGTTAACTTTGGAATTATTTGAGGTTGGTCAGAAGGTGGATGTTACCGGTACTACTATTGGTAAGGGTTTTGCCGGCGTCTTGAAGCGATATAATTTTGCAGGTAAAGATGCTACTCATGGTAATTCTATAAATCATAGAACTCCTGGTTCTATTGGTCAGAATCAGACGCCAGGTCGTGTTTTTAAAGGTAAGAAGATGTCTGGTCATATGGGTGCTATTAAACAAACAACCCAAAATCTTACTGTTATAAGTATTGATTTGGAAAGTAATTTGATGTTGGTTAAGGGTGCGGTTCCAGGTTCTCGTGGTGGTAATGTGCTTGTAAAGTCAGCAGTTAAGGTCTAGTTCTTATGAAATTAAAGAGTGTAGAAGGCAAGGCGGTGGAGTTGGATGATGCTGTTTTTGCAGGTGATTATAATGAGTCATTAGTTCATCAGGCCGTTGTGGCTTATATGAGTGCAGGTCGTGCTGGTACGAAGGCTCAGAAGTCTCGTTCTGATGTTAGTGGTGGTGGAGCAAAGCCATGGAGGCAAAAAGGAACTGGTCGCGCTAGGGCGGGTACGTCAAGAGGGCCTATTTGGCGTAAAGGTGGTGTAACTTTTGCTGCAAGACCTAGAGATTTCTCAAAGAAGCTTAATAAGAAAATGTACAGGGCAGCAATGCGTTCTATTTTTTCTGAGTTGGTACGTTGTGAATCGTTGGTTATAGTGGATAATTTTTCAGTAGAGAGTTTCAAGACTAAGGATATGATTGATGTTTTGGCTGGTTGGAATGTTGGGGTGGACTCTTTGTTGGTCGGAATTGATAAAGAAACTAATATAGAGCTCTCGTCTCGTAATATACCAAATTGTGAGTATATTGAGATTGCTAAGTTGAATCCAGTGAGTTTGATTTCACATGATAGTGTTGTGATGAGTGCTTCGGCTGTTTCAAAAGTTCAGGAGTGGTTGTCATGATTGCTAGTATGGAAGAAAGGTTGTATCAGGTTCTTTACGGGCCTCATGTTACAGAGAAGGCTGTTTCGAGTAATGAGTCAAATACTCATGTTTTTAAAGTTGCAACTACTGCAACTAAGGGAGAAATAAAATCTGCTGTAGAAACTCTTTTTGAGGTGAAAGTTGCTGCTGTTCGTTCTGTGAATGTGAAAGGAAAGCAAAAGAATTTTGGTAAAAGGAAGGGTTTTAAAAAAGATTGGAAAAAAGCCTATGTCAGGTTGGCAGAGGGTTCTACTCTTAATGTTGAGGCTGAGGGTTAAGATATGGCTGTTTTGAAAATGAAACCAACTTCTCCTGGTCGTCGTCATCAGGTGAGGGTGGTAAATAATGAATTGCATAAGGGGGGTCCTTGTAAGTCTCTTCTTGAGAAAAAAAGTAAGTCAGGTGGTCGTAATAACAATGGTCGTATTACTACTCGTCATATCGGTGGTGGTCATAAGCAGCATTATCGTCTTATAGATTTTAAACGAACTAAAGATGGTATTTCGGCTCAGGTTGAGACTATTGAATATGATCCGAATAGAACTGCAAATATAGCTCTTCTTAAGTATGTTGATGGTGAGAGAAGGTATATTATTGCTCCTAAAGGTTTAAGGGTAGGTGGTTCGGTAATGTCTGGCTCTGGAGCCTCTATTTCTCCAGGGAGTACTTTGGAGATTAAGGATATTCCGGTTGGTACTGTTATTCATTGTGTTGAGTTGAAGCCTGGTAAAGGTGCGCAAATTGCGCGCAGTGCAGGTACTTCCGCTCAGTTGGTTGCTCGTGAAGGTAGGTATTCTACTTTGAGATTACGCTCTGGTGAGATGAGGAAGGTGTTATCGGTCTGTCGTGCAACAATTGGTGAGGTTAGTAATTCCGAACATAGTCTTGTGAAACTTGGTAAGGCTGGGGCTAGTCGTCATCGTGGTATTCGTCCAACAGTTCGTGGGGTTGTTATGAATCCGGTAGATCATCCGCATGGTGGTGGTGAAGGAAAAACTTCTGGTGGTAGGCATCCGGTTTCTCCGTGGGGTACTCCAACTAAAGGCTTTAAAACACGTAAAAATAAGCGTACAGATAATCTTATCGTACGTCGTAGAAATAAGAGGTAATCGAAGTGCCGCGTTCATTGAAAAAAGGTCCATTTATTGATCATCATCTGATGACAAAAGTTTTAAAAGCTGTTGAGGCGGGTGATCGTAAGCCAATTAAGACTTGGTCTAGGCGTTCGATGATTGTGCCAGATATGGTTGGTTTGACTATAGCTGTGCATAATGGTCGCCAGCATGTGCCAGTTTTAGTTAATGAGCATATGGTTGGGCATAAGTTGGGTGAGTTTTCCCCTACTAGGATGTTTCGTGGGCATGTCGCTGATAAGTCTTCAAGATAATAGGCATTAGGGTTTTATAATGGAAGTTAAAGCAAAGTTAAAGTTCGCGCGAATCTCTCCTCAGAAGGCTAGATTGGTTGCTGATCAAGTTCGTGGTATGCCTGTTGAGAATGCTCTTGAGGTTTTGTCTTTTAGTCAAAAGAAAGCGGCTGCAATGGTTAAGAAGATACTTGATTCGGCTATTGCTAATGCAGAGCATAATGAAGGTGCAGATATTGATGAATTGACTGTTACTCAAGTGATGGTTGATCAGGCGCCAACAATGAAACGTATACGTCCTCGTGCTAAAGGTCGTGCTAATAGAATTTTGAAACGAACGAGTCATATTACTTTGTTTGTTGGCGATGGTGAGGTTAAATAATGGGTCAAAAAATACATCCAATTGGATTTCGTCTTGGTATCGCTGCGGATTGGCGTTCTAAGTGGTATGCCGAAGGTAAGGAATATGCAGAGTTTTTGCATAAAGATTTAGAGGTTAGAGCTTCTATTGAAAAAAGATTGAAGCATGCATCTGTTAGTCGTATTCAGATTGAGAGACCAGCTAAATCGGCATTTGTGACAATTCATACTGCAAGGCCAGGTGTTGTGATTGGTAAGAAGGGTGAGGATATTGAGCGTCTACGAACTGATACTGCAATAATGATGGGCTTACATCCTAATAATGTAAAAGTTAATATTGAAGAAATTCGTAAACCTGAATTAGATGCAAAATTAGTTGCGGAAAGTATTGCTAATCAGCTAGAAAGACGTATTATGTTCCGCCGCGCCATGAAGAGATCTGTTGGTAATGCAATGAGGCTTGGTGCGCTTGGTATAAAAATAAGTTGTGGTGGTCGTTTGAATGGTGCTGATATCGCAAGAACAGAATGGTATCGTGAAGGTCGAGTGCCTTTGCATACAATGCGTGCTGATATTGATTATTCAACTGCTAAAGCACATACCACGTATGGTGTTATTGGTATTAAAGTCTGGATCTACAAAGGTGATGTATTTGATCTGGAGCAAAAACAATCAAGTTCTGTTGCCCCTGCTGGCAAAAAGAAGAGATAGAGGTCTGAGATGTTACAGCCTAAGAGAACAAAATTTCGTAAACAGTTTAAAGGTAGGAATCGTGGCCTTGCAACTGTTGGAAGTAAAGTAAGTTTTGGAGAATATGGTTTAAAAGCTGTAGGTCGAGGTCGTTTGACGGCTAGGCAAATAGAAGCTGCTAGACGTGCCATGACTCGTCATATCAAGCGTGGTGGTAAAATTTGGATACGTGTTTTTCCAGATAAGCCTATTACAAGTAAGCCATTAGAGGTTCGAATGGGTAAAGGTAAGGGTAATGTAGAGTATTGGGTATGTTTGATTCAGCCTGGGAGAGTTCTCTATGAAATGGAAGGGGTTTCTGAAGAGTTGGCAAGAGAAGCATTTGCTTTAGCTGCTGCGAAACTACCTATAAAGACAGTGTTTGTCACTAGGACGGTAATGTGATGAAAGCAAATGAAATTCGAAAGAAAAGTACAGAGGAGCTTTCTACAGAATTGTTAGAGAGTCTTAAGGAGCAGTTTGTTTTAAGAATGCAAAGAGCGAGTGGTCAGCTTAATCGTCCTTCTGAGATGAAAAAAGTGCGTCGCAAAATTGCTAGAATTAAAACAATTATGAATGAGATGCAGTCAACAGGTGCAGGTGAGTAGTATGTCGGAAACAGCTAAAGTTGAGCATAGCGTAACTGGTAAAGTCGTTAGCAATAAAATGGACAAAAGTATTGTTGTAAGGGGGGAAAGAAAAGTTAAGCACCCTCTTTACGGTAAGTTTATACGTAGATCGACAAAGTACCATGCACATGATGAAAGTAATGAGTGTAGTATTGGTGATATTGTAGAGATTAAAGAGTGTCGTCCTTTGTCTAAGACAAAATCGTGGGTTTTAGTTAAAGTGCTGCAAAAAACAGCTTCTTAATAAAGATAAAGTATATATCGGTATATTACAATGATTCAGATGCAAACAAATTTAGATATCGCGGATAATAGTGGTGCTAGAAGGGTACAGTGTATAAAAGTACTTGGAGGTTCTCATCGTAGATATGCGGGTATCGGTGATATAATTAAGGTAAGTATTAAAGAAGCTATTCCACGTGGTAAAGTTAAAAAGGGTGATGTATATACGGCTGTGGTGGTGAGAACTGCTAAAGGTGTTAGAAGAAAGGATGGTTCTACTATTCGTTTTGATAATAATTCTGCTGTGTTACTAAATGCTAAGCTTGAGCCGATTGGTACTAGAATCTTTGGTCCTGTTACTCGTGAGCTTCGTGATAAGAATTTTATGAAAATCATTTCTTTGGCTCCTGAAGTTTTATAAAGGATAACTCATGAATAAGATAGTGAAAAATGACCAAGTTGTGATTGTGTCAGGAAAAGATAAGGGTAGGCGTGGAAGTGTTTCTCAGATTCTTGGTGACGGAAAGTTGTTAGTGAAGGGCCTTAATCTGGCAAAAAAGCATCAAAAAGGGAATCCTCAAGCTGGTATTCCAGGTGGTATAGTTGAGAAAGAAATGCCAATAGATGTATCTAATGTGATGTTGGTGAATCCTGCAACTGATAAGTCTGATCGTGTTGGTTTTAAAATACTTGAAGATGGAAAGAAGGTGCGTTTTTTCAAGTCGAATGGTGAAGTCGTCAGTTAGTTTGCTGGTGAATGTATAGAATTTAAAAGGTATTAAGATGTCTAGATTGCAGGATTTCTATCAGGAAACAGTAGTAAAAGAGCTTACTAAGAAGTTTTCTTATAAAAATGTAATGGAGGTTCCAAAGATTACTATGATCTCATTAAATATGGGATTGGGTGATGCGGTTGGAGATAAGAAAGTGGTTGAACACGCTGTTTCTGACATGACTAAAATAAGTGGTCAGAAGCCAGTTGTAACTGTTTCTAGAAAGTCTATTGCTGGTTTTAAGATTCGTGATAATTGGCCTATTGGTTGTAAAGTTAATCTGCGTCGTCATCATATGTATGAGTTTCTAGATCGTTTAATTAATATCTCTATTCCTCGTGTGAGAGATTTTCGTGGGATGAATCCAAAGTCCTTTGATGGTCGTGGTAATTATAGTATGGGTTTTAATGAGCAAATTATTTTTCCAGAGATTGATTACGATAAGATAGATAAGTTGCGTGGTTTAGATATTGCAATTACAACTACAGCTAAAACTGATGAGGAAGGTAAGGCATTGTTAGAGGCCTTTAATTTCCCGTTTAAGAAAAAGTAAATACAGGATAATTTAAACATGGCTAAAAAATCAATGATAGCACGTGAGTATAAGCGTACTAAGTTAGTCGCTAAATATGCTAAAAAAAGAGCTCAGTTAAAAGAGATTATCCGTTCACCCAAAAGTAGTTTTGAAGAGGTTATGGCGGCAACTGACTCACTTCAAAAGCTTCCAAGGAATAGTTCGAAAGTTAGGCAGCGTAATCGTTGTGTAATTACTGGTAGGCCTCATGGTGTTTATAGTAAGTTTGGTCTTTGTAGAAATAAATTAAGAGAGTCTGCTATGGAAGGTGATATTCCTGGCTTGACCAAAGCTAGTTGGTAAGGAGTTACGTATCATGAGTATGAGTGATCCTATAGCGGATATGTTGACACGTATTAGAAATGGACAGCGTGCAAATAAAGAAATTGTTCAGTTTTCTGCTTCTAATAAAAAATCTGCAATTTTGAGTGTATTGAAAGAGGAAGGGTACGTTGCTGATTATGAAACTATGGAAGTAGAAGGGAAGCCAGTTACCACTGTTACTTTAAAATATTTTCAAGGTGAGCCGGTAATTAATACGTTAAAGAGAATTAGTCGCCCAGGACTCAGAATATTTAAAGGTAAAGAAGAGTTGCCAAATGTTATGTCAGGGTTGGGTGTTGCAATTGTTTCTACATCAAAGGGTGTTATGAGTGATCGTGCGGCAAGAGCTGTTGGTCATGGTGGCGAAGTTCTTTGTATAGTTGAATAAACGGTATTAAATAATGTCTAGAATAGCAAGTATGCCGATTGATTTACCTGTAGGTGTTGAGGTAAAGATTGATGGTCAGAATATTAATATTAAAGGTGGGAGAGGTGCCTTTGATTATACTTTGAATAATAGTGTTCAAATTTCTCAAGAGGGAAATCAGCTAATTGTTAAGCCTAAGAATGAATATATTAAAAAACATTGGGCAATGGCTGGAACTATGAGAGCAATTACTTTTAATATGGTGACAGGTGTCAGTGAGGGCTTTGAAAAGAAGCTTGAATTGGTAGGTGTTGGTTATAGAGCACAAGCTCAAGGTAATAAGTTAAATCTCGCTCTTGGTTTTTCGCATCCGGTAGTTCATGATATACCAGTAGGTGTTACAGTTGAAACACCTACTCAAACAGAAATTATACTTCGTGGTATAGATAAGCAGGTTATTGGTCAAACTGCGGCGGAAATAAGGTCTTATCGCCCACCTGAGCCTTATAAAGGTAAGGGTGTTAAGTATGCTGATGAAAGAATCATTCGAAAAGAAGCTAAGAAAACTTAAGGTAATTGTAAGATGAATAAAAGAGAAGCCAGAATTCGTCGCGGCAAACGTGCTAGAATGAAAATGCGTGAGTTAGGTGTTACACGTCTTTCTGTTTATAGAAGTTCTCGTCATATATATGCTCAGATTATCTCAGGTGATGAAAATAGAGTTATTGCCTCTGCTTCTACCGCGGAAAAGGCGGTGCGTGATGAATTGTCTTATACAGGGAATTCTGATGCAGCAACAGTAATTGGTAAATTGGTTGCAGAGCGAGCAAAAGAAAAAGGTGTGAAGTCTGTAGCGTTTGATCGTTCAGGTTTTAAATATCATGGTCGTGTTAAAGCGTTAGCAGAAGCGGCACGTGAAGCAGGATTACAGTTCTAAAGGTTAATACAATGGCTAGATCAGATAATACAGAAAAGGCAACAGATGGTCTTCAGGAGAAGTTAGTTCACGTTAATCGTGTTGCTAAGGTTGTGAAAGGCGGGCGTGTTTTTGGTTTTACAGCACTTGCAGTTGTTGGTGATGGTAACGGAAAGATTGGTTTTGGTTATGGTAAGGCTCGTGAGGTTCCTGTAGCTATACAAAAAGCGATGGAAAAAGCTCGCAAGAATATTGTAGATGTAGCTCTGGTTGATGATACATTGCAATACGAGGTAAATGCTAGGCATGGTGCTGCTCATGTTTTTATGAAGCCTGCGTCTGATGGTACTGGTATTATTGCTGGTGGTGCAATGCGTGCCGTTTTTGAAGTTGTTGGTGTTAAAAATGTTTTGGCAAAGTGTGTAGGGTCAAGAAACCCTATTAACGTTGTCCGAGCAACTATTAAAGGCTTGGCTGATATGAATTCGCCAGAATTAGTTGCAGCTAAGCGTGGTAAGACAGTAGAAGAGATTAGAGGTTAAAAATGGCTACTACTAAACAGTTAAAACTTACTATGTATCGTAGTATGAGCGGTAGACTGAAGACTCATAAATCTTGTGTTCGAGGCTTAGGTATCAGAAAGATACACAACAGTGTTGTTGTTTCTGATACGCCTGAAAATCGTGGGATGATTAATAAAATTTCTTACATGTTGCATGTAGAGGAAGTTTAAATGAAATTGAATACAATTAAGCCTGCAGAAGGCAGCGTTTCAAGTCGCAAGCGTGTCGGTCGTGGTATCGGTAGTGGTTGGGGTAAAACTTGTGCACGAGGTCATAAAGGGCAGAAATCACGCTCTGGTGGCTTTCATAAAGTAGGTTTTGAAGGTGGTCAAATGCCACTCCAGAGACGTTTGCCTAAAGTAGGTTTTACGTCTCGTGTGGGGCGTGTATCGGCTGAAATTCGTTTGCATGAGTTGGCTTTAGTTGCAGGGGATGTGATAGATGTTGGTGCGCTAAAAAAAGCTAATCTAATAAATAAAAGTATACTAAATGTAAAAGTTATGTTGTCTGGTGAGTTGAATAAGGCAGTTACATTAAAAGGTATTAAAGTTAGTAAAGGTGCTTTAAAAGCTATTGAAGCAGCTGGCGGGAAAGTCGAAGACTAACAGGGGTTAATAAAGTGGCAACAAATAGCGCTACAGGGATGCTTTCGGGTGTTGGTAATATAGCAGAAATTAAACAAAGGCTTGCCTTTGTTTTTTTCGCTCTGATTGTATATAGAATTGGTACTTTTATTCCAATTCCAGGTGTGAATCCGGCTGCATTACAATCATTTTTTGATCAAAATTCAGGAACCATATTGGGTGTATTTAATATGTTTTCTGGAGGGGCATTAGAGCGTTTGAGTATATTTGCCTTGGGTATTATGCCTTACATTTCGGCGTCGATTATTGTTCAGCTTATGACTCATGTTGTCCCTGCGTTAAAGCAATTGAAGAATGAAGGTGAGTCTGGGAAAAGAAAGATTACGCAGTATACTAGGTATGGAACGGTTGCTTTAGCACTTTTTCAGAGTCTTGGTATTTCTATGGCTCTTGGTGGGCAGGATTTGGGTGGTGGTCAAACTATTGCATTGAACCCAGGTCTGGGTTTTACTATTACTACAGTTATTTCGCTTGTTACTGGTACATTATTTTTAATGTGGTTAGGAGAGCAGATTACAGAGCGTGGTATTGGTAATGGCATTTCTTTAATTATTTTTGCGGGTATTGTTGCTGGGTTGCCTTCAGCAATAGGTGGGACATTGGAGTTGGCTCGTAATGGTGAGTTATCATCAGCATTTGTTATTATATTGTTGGCTCTTGCAATTTTAGTTACAGCGTTCATTGTTTTTGTTGAAAGAGGGCAGAGACGAATAACAGTTAACTATGCAAATAGGCAGCAGGGTAGAAAGATGGCTATGGGGCAGTCGAGTCATTTGCCTTTGAAATTGAATATGGCTGGTGTAATTCCTCCTATATTTGCTTCAAGTATTATTTTATTTCCCTCAAGTTTAGGGCGATGGATATCAGATGCTAATGGTGCTGAGTGGTTACAAGATTTTGTGACTATGGTTCAGCCAGGTCAGCCACTGTATGTTTTGTTTTATGCTTTGGCTATCGTATTTTTTACTTTTTTCTATACTGCATTGGTTTTTAACTCTAGAGAAACTGCAGATAATTTGAAAAAAGCAGGTGCTTTTATTCCTGGTATTAGGCCTGGAAAAGAGACAGCAAAATATATTGACGGTGTAATGACTCGTTTAACAACTGTCGGGGCAATTTACATAACATTAGTATGTTTGTTGCCTGAGTTTTTGATTTTAGGTTGGAATGTGCCATTTTATTTTGGTGGTACTTCATTATTGATTATTGTGGTTGTTGTAATGGACTTCATTGCCCAGGTTCAGTCACATATGATGTCTCATCAGTATGAAGGTTTGATGAAAAAAGCAAACTTTAAAGCTGGTGGAAAAAAGCCCAAGAAAACACGTTAATATTTCTTGGTATAAGATTTAATTAGAGGTTTAACTCATGAAGGTTCGTGCATCTGTTAAAAAAATGTGCCGTAATTGTCGCACTGTAAAGCGTAAAGGTGTTATACGCGTTATATGTGCTGATCCACGTCATAAACAACGTCAGGGTTAATATGTTTTTTTTATTGATTAACACTGTGAATTCGGGTATTGTTGCCCGCTTTTCCAAGCAGTCAGGAGAGTTTTGATGGCTCGTATCGCGGGTATTAATATCCCTGTTAATAAGCATACCGTTATAGCATTAACTTCTATTTACGGTATAGGTAGAACACGTGCAGCTAATATTTGTGTGGAGGCTGGTGTAGCCCCGTCTACTAAGATTAGTGCACTTTCTGAAGACGAAATTGAGCGTATTAGAAGTGCGGTTGGTAAATTTACTGTAGAAGGTGATTTACGTCGTGAAGTTTCTATGAATATCAAGAGTCTTATGGATTTAGGTTGTTTTAGAGGGATTCGTCATCGTCGTGGTTTACCGCTACGTGGACAGCGTACTAAAACAAATGCCAGAACACGAAAAGGTCCAAGAAAACCAATTCGTAAGTAATTAAGTGATATAGATGTATATCTATATATGGAATATTTATTTTTTGTGGGTAATTAAAGATGGCAACAGCCACTAAATCACGTAAAAAAGTTAAAAAGTCGGTTAGCGATGGGATTGCGCATGTGCATGCTTCCTTCAATAATACGATAATTACAATAACTGATCGTCAAGGTAATGCTCTGGCGTGGGCAACTGCTGGTGGCTCTGGTTTCCGTGGGTCTCGTAAAAGTACTCCTTTTGCGGCTCAGGTTGCAGCTGAAACAGCTGGTGAAACTGCTAAGCAGTTTGGTCTAAAAAACTTAGATGTACATGTTAAGGGGCCAGGTCCAGGGCGTGAGTCTGCTGTACGTGCTCTTAATAACATCGGTTATAAAATTACAAATATTATTGATGTGACACCTATTCCTCATAATGGTTGTCGTCCACCTAAAAAGCGTAGAGTGTAGTCGGAGAAAAGTAATGGCCAGATATATCGGACCTAAATGTAAATTAATGCGTCGTGAAGGTACGGATCTTTACCTGAAAGGACGTGGTAGAGCACTAGAGAACAAATGTAACTTAGAAAAGGTTCCAGGTGTTCATGGTGAAAGACGCACACGTTTGTCAGACTATGGATTGCAATTGCGTGAAAAGCAAAAAGTACGCCGTATATATGGTGTTCTCGAAAAGCAATTTAGAAACTATTTTAAAGAAGCTGTTCGCTTAAAAGGTTCAACAGGTGAAAATCTTCTTCAGCTTTTAGAAAGCCGCTTAGATAATGTTACTTATAGAATGGGTTATGGTTCTACTCGTGCAGAAGCCCGTCAATTAGTTAGTCATAAGTCTATATTAGTTAACGGTAAAGCTGTAAATATTCCTTCTTACCAAGTTAAGCCTGGTGATGTTGTTTCTGTAAGAGAGAAATCTAAGAAGCAGACTAGAATTCAGGATTCTGTTTCTGTGGCTGATCAAATTGGTATTCCAGAGTGGCTTGAAGTTGATGTTAAAAAGCTTGAAGGTACTTACAAGGCAAACCCAGAACGTGAAGAATTGCCCGCAGAGATTAATGAATCTCTAATCGTGGAACTTTACTCTAAGTAAACTTCTAAAGCTTGTCTCAGAAATATTGAGGTTTATATTTTGTCTAAAACAACAGATTTATTGAAACCACGTAACATTCAGGTCAAAGATCTGGGTAATCATACGTCAAAAATTGTTCTTGAACCCCTTGAAAGAGGGTTTGGGCATACATTAGGTAATGCTCTTCGGAGAATACTTTTGTCGTCTGTGCCTGGGTGTGCTGTGACAGAAGTTAAGATTACAGGTGTTGATCATGAATACACTGCTCTTGATGGTGTTCAGGAGGATGTAGTTGATATTCTTCTTAATATGAAGAAATTGGCTTTTCGTTTGAATACTAAAGAAGAAGTATTACTAGACCTAAGGAAACAAGGTCCTGGTGTTATTACTGCTGGTGATATTCAGTTAGATCATGATGTGGAAATAGTTGACCCTGATGCTGTTATTGCAACTCTAACAACGGATAGAGAATTAGAAATGACGATTAAAGTCGAAAAAGGAAGAGGCTATCAGCCAGCTCCTGTTCGTCGTGGTCCTGATTCTCCAGAGCTACCTTTAGGAACCTTGGTTCTTGATGCATCTTTTAGTCCGGTTGTGCGAGTTTCTTATGATGTGGATAGTGCCCGTGTAGAAAATAGAACAGATCTTGATAAATTAATTATTGAGCTTCAATCAGATGGCTCTATTGATGCTGAAGAAACAATTAGCGATGCAGCAACAATATTGCATGAGCAGTTAGCAGTATTTTTTGATCTTACTATTATTGAGCCAGAGCCAGAAGTTGAGCCAGAGCCAGAAATAGATCCAGTTCTTCTTCGTCCTGTGGATGATTTAGAATTGACAGTGAGATCTGCAAATTGTCTCAAAGCAGAGCAGGTTTACTATATTGGTGATCTTGTGCAGAAGACTGAAGTGGAACTTCTTAAAACACCTAATTTAGGTAAGAAGTCTTTAACAGAAATAAAAGATATCCTTGCATCTCATGGTTTGACGCTTGGTGCTCGTTTAGAGAACTGGCCTCCTGCTTCAATCGAGACTAAGGATGTAAGAGTTGGTTAAGCTGATTTTTCGGAAACTAACTAATTAGAATCAAAAATTTAAGGTTTACAACATGCGTCATCATAAAATAGGCAGACAACTTAGCCGTAACAGTAGTCACCGTAAAGCTACATTGCAGAGTTTATCTACAGCTTTAATTAAACATGGAGCAATTAAAACAACTGTTGCTAAAGCTAAAGAATTACGTCGTGTGGCAGAGCCATTAGTTACACGAGCAAAGGAAGATTCAGTTCACAATCGTCGTACAGTATTTGCAAGACTACGTGATGATGAGTGTGTAGGTATCTTATTTAATGAGTTGGGGCCTCGTTATAAAGAGCGTCCTGGCGGGTATACACGTATTATTAAATGTGGTTACCGTGCAGGTGATAATGCGCCAATGGCTTACATCGAGTTTGTTGATCGTCCTGAAGCTACAGATTAATTAGTATAGTAAAATATAAAAAAGCCGAGTTTATCTCGGCTTTTTTATGGATAATCACTACTGTCCGGATTGAATTTTGCCATACTGAAAGTTATTGGTTTGTAAGTGCCAAATCAACTACATCTTTTCATTTCAAGGTAATAGCTGATCCACTGTTTCGATTTTCTGAGCCTTTAGCAATTCTGTGAATACATGTTTAAGATAAGTATAAGGCTCACATTGATTGGCTTTGACTGTTTCAGTCAGGTTTGCATAGGCATTTTCTCCTTGTTCACTCGCATTGAAGAGCCAGTTTTTCGGCTAATCGCAGACGGTTAATCGTATTTTTTACCCGATTATTATCAATCGGGTTGTCGCCTTCTCTAAGTAGGCAATGAGTCTTAGCCATTGTTTGTGTAGGTGTAGGTAATGTAGAACTTTTCCTATTTTTTTAGTTTGCGTCGTTTGGCTTCGATAAATTCAAGCCATTTTTATCTGCCATATCTCTTTGTGCAAAGAGCTCTAGCTAATAGAAATTATAGTATTATCTGGATAGTTTCTTTTATTTGGGATGGTGTACTTGTTTATAATCAGCAGCTTGATTTTCGTCATTGACTGATTTCAATTAAAAGTTACACTAATCCTCCCTAAATTAGTAAGTGTAAAGTGATGTCATTAGAAAGCACTAAAACAGTTTCCGCTGAGGAGTCCAAGAGAAATGCAAGGATGTTTCATTATGGGAATATTTTATCTATAGCTATTCCCTTTCCTTTGTTTATTTTTTGGTTTGGTGCGTCTATGTTTATTTACGCTTTGTATAGGCATCATCCAAATCCACGAGTTGGTTATTACACACAAAAGGGGGCGTATTATTTTTATTCATTGGCAGGTTTTTTAGTTGTTATTCTTACATTTGCACCAAGAGTATTATTTGAAAATATAAGCTATGCTCTAATATTGTGGGGATTATGTGCATTAGTTTTGATTCCTCTGTCTATTAAAGAGATAATGCTGATCAACCGAGAAGATTGGAAAGATATTGACTACAAGGACAATACAAGGAATAACAATAGGTAATAACTGATGGTAGAAATACGTAATAATTGGAAAACTGAAGAGATAGAGGCATTATTTAACTTACCGTTTAATGATTTAATGTTTAAATCACACTCAATACACAGGGAGTGTTTCAATTCTAATGAAGTTCAAATTAGTACTTTATTGAGTATTAAAACTGGTGCATGTCCTGAAGACTGTTCGTATTGTTCGCAAAGTTCACGAAATGATACAGGGTTAGAACGTGAGAGGTTATTACCTATTTCTGAAGTCGTTGAAGCAGCCACAGAAGCGAAGAATAATGGCGCCACACGCTTTTGTATGGGGGCAGCTTGGCGCAACCCTACAGATAAAAGTCTTGATCATGTTATTGAGATGATTAAGACGGTTAAAGACATGGGTATGGAGACCTGTGTAACACTTGGAATGCTCAAAGAGCAGCAAGCTAAGAAATTAAAGGAAGTGGGGTTGGATTACTATAATCACAATCTTGATACATCGCCTGAGTTTTACGGTACAGTTATTTCAACACGTACTTATCAGGATCGCTTGGATACATTGAAGCATGTACGAGATGCTGGAATCAATGTCTGCTCTGGCGGTATTCTTGGCATGGGTGAAACACGTAGAGACAGGGCGAGGCTTTTGCAGGAGCTTGCTAACTTGCCTAAACATCCAGAGTCTGTGCCTATCAATGATTTGGTTCAGGTTAAAGGTACCCCCTTAGATGGGATTGATAAACTGGATCCATTTGAATTTATACGTACAGTTGCTGTTGCTCGTATTATCATGCCTAAATCTTATGTTCGTTTATCAGCAGGGCGTGCTGAGATGAATGATGAAATGCAAGCGTGGTGTTTCTTTGCTGGTGCAAATTCAATATTCTATGGTGATAGGCTATTAACGACTGATAATCCAGAAGAGAGTCATGATCAAAAGCTATTTGCTCGTTTAGATATTAATCCAGAAAAAGGCAAAGGAGCAATGGAAGAAAATATACCTGAGAAGCAATTAGCGTAGAAGAATAAATTTATTTTTATTTTAAATGAAATTATGCTGAAAAGATTGTTGAAGTTGTAAGTAAAAATCGGCATAATTTGTGCCTTGTTTTTAAATGCCCATGTGGGAGAAGTACATTGCCAAATATTACATCAGCTAAGAAACGTGCACGTCAATCAGAAAATAGACGCCAGCATAATAAACACATCCGTTCAGGTATGCGTACGACTGTTAAGAACGTACTTTATGCTATAGAGGCCGGTGATAAGGAGAAGGCTATCGCAGCTTATAAGGAAGCTGTACCTGCTATAGACTCTAGCGTGAATAAAGGCATTATCCATAAGAATAAAGCTGCAAGATCTAAAAGTCGTTTGAATGCTAAACTTCAAGCAATGTAAGATCTAAATAAATTTGAAAAAAGCCAGCTTTGTAGCTGGTTTTTTTTTGCATAAAACAAATAGAAATTATCTCAAAGTAGGGGGGTGGCTTTGTTATATCATTGCTGTCCTGCTAATTAAAAATAGTAGGTGCTCAATTCCAAATGTTGATAAAATTACTTTGTGACAAGTGATTGAATCAAAAAGGAATCAGGTATAGTTCATCGTAATACAGTGTTTTCACAAATTCTAAACTTATTCCGTGATATGGGTTTGAGAAGCTTATTAAAGCGTATCATCAAGGATTATTCAGAACAGTCTCAAGATAGCCATAGTTTGTTTACCTTTCTACGGCATAGCTAACAGAGCGCGATACTCTAAGAGGCAGGATTAAAAATATCTCTGCTCAAGCACACCACCTCTATATTTGGGAAGCACCAAACTCTCTCGCTCTAACTCATCCGAGACTCAATGAAGAAAAGCCCTATAGACTTCATGGAGCTATCTTTGGGCTGTTGTCAAAGTCATGTCCCCAATTACTAAGCCGATCCACGGTTTTAAAGAAGCAGTTAACTTAATAGATACCAAGCAATAACTTGGTTCTTTAAAAGAAGCTTAGCTTAACAGACTATAAAGATTACCACCCCCACACTTACAGGCCGTTTTTTTAGTTTTATTGTTTTTTGAATTGTTTAGCCAACGTATCCATCATTTGTCCAGCGCCATTTAATGACCAGCCACCATCAACGGGTAATACGACACCACTGATATAGTGTGCTATTGGTGATGATAAAAACATTGCAGCATTAGCTATATCATCTGTTGTACCGAGTTCTTGCATTGGTACTGATTTTTTTACAGCATCAACCATGGTCTGAGAAGGAGCTAAACGTGCCATGCCTTCAGTGTCTTGAATTGGTCCAGGTACGATTGAGTTAACTCTAATTTTATCTGCGCCCCATTCCATTGCGAGTACGCGTGTTAGCATGTCGACCCCAGCTTTTGCAGCGCAGACATGTGATTGTAACTGCATGGGAACAAAGGCTTGTGGGGCAGAGATATTGATAACGGATGCGCCTGGCTTTTGTAGAAAGGGCCATGCTGCTCGCAGTACGTGGTAGCTACCGAGCAGGTCGATATCTACAACTGACTTGAACGCATTAGGCGACATATCGTTCGCAAGAGCGGGGAAGTTACCTGCGGCACCTGAAATCAATATATCAATTTTACCAAATGTTTTTTCAGTTTCATTCAGTGCTTTTTCAACGGCTTCGTAATCACGCACATCAGCTGAAAAGCCTAATGCTTTAACGCCATGGGATTGTAGCTTCTCAACCGCAGTATTGACTTTGTCTTCTGATCGACTCATTACTGCTACATTAGCACCAGCAGCTGCAAAGTTTTCTGCAATACCAAAGTTGATGCCACTGGTTCCGCCAGCAACAAATACGGTTTTATCAATAAATTTTAAAGGATTGCTCATAGTGGGCCTTTTTAAAATGTGCGTGGAAAGAGAGGATCGCTTATGTGAGGAGTAAATTGTGAGTAAAAATTAACATAACAAGCCTCACGGGAAATGTACTCCAATGCTTTGTAACTTGGTCTTTTTATCATACTTTTTAGTTAAAAAGTGTTTCTTGCTTTTACTGAAAAGTAACATAAAAATATTCTTGTCAATCATTATAAACACTCGCCGAGAAGCTTTAGCTGGTTGACGAGTGTTTGGATAAGATTCACGTTAATGTAACTTGTAATGTCTTAGCAGCGCTCGAATAATCCCGCTGCGCCCATTCCTGTACCAATGCACATAGAAACCATGCCATGTGAACCGCCGGTACGTTGTAGACCATGTACCATTGTTGCTGTACGAACTGCACCAGTTGCACCTAGTGGGTGCCCCCATGCGATTGCGCCGCCCAGCGGGTTGACTTTACTTGGGTCAAGATCAACTTCTTGCATAACAGCCAGTGCTTGTGCGGCAAATGCTTCATTAAGCTCGATCCAATCAACACTATTTAGACTAACACCAGTTTGCTTCATTAGTCTTGGGATGGCTTCTTTAGGACCAATTCCCATAATTTCAGGTGGTACACCGGCAACTGAATAACCAACGAAACGCGCTAATGGTTCTAAGCCAAGCTCTTTCATTTTAGATTCGCTCATAAGTACCACTGCACCTGCGCCGTCACTCATTTGTGAGCTATTACCTGCTGTGACACTGCCTTCTGCAGCGAATACTGGGCGTAGCTTTGCAAGGCCTTCTAAGGTACTGTCTGCACGTGGTCCTTCGTCTGCTGATACCATCTGTTTTACTATTTGTACGGTTCCATCGGCACTAGGTATGTGTTTTTGTACTTCAAATGGCAGTATTTCTGCATCAAAGTGTCCAGCTTCCTGTGCTGCTAGCGCTTTTAAGTGACTGTTTAGTGCAAATTCATCTTGTGCTTCACGGCCAATTTTCCACTTTTTAGCAACATTTTCTGCGGTAATGCCCATGCCGTAAGCAATAGCGACATCGTCGTTTTCAAAAATAGCTGGATTCATGGATACTTTGTGTCCCATCATCGGCACGATACTCATTGATTCTAGACCACCAGCGATAACAATATCAGCTTCACCTAGGCGAATCTGGTCAGCAGCATTTGCAACACTCTGAAGCCCTGATGCACAAAAACGGTTTACGGTATAACCTGGAACGCTGTCAGGAAGTCCGGCTAGTAAGCCTGCAATACGTGCTACGTTGAGGCCTTGTTCTGCTTCTGGCATGGCGCAACCGATAACGAGATCATCGATTTGTTGTCCTTTTAGTCCGCCGCAATCTTCGATGGTGCCTTTTAGTACATGTACCATCAAATCATCTGGTCGTGTTGTGCTGAAAACGCCACGTGGTGCTTTGCCAACGGGGGTTCTTCTTGCCGCAACAATATATGCTTGTTCTGTCATTTTTATGTCCTATATCTTATGGGTTCTTTGGTGTTCTTATCAAAAAACTCATTCTATGTTTTTAACCCTGCTTTTATAAAAAGTGCTTAAAAGTAGGGGGGTGGCATTTATGCTTAATTACATGATTACATGCTTTATTTGCATTTAGTTACGTAACGGTTTACCTGTATCTAGCATGTGTTTAACACGTTTGTGCGTTTTAAGGTTTTTGATCAAGCTACGGAAACCTTCGCGCTCTTTACGTAAATACCAGTCTTCAGTGAGTGGCGTGCCCGTATCTACATCGCCACCACAGAGTGCTTCTGCCACTTTTATGCCAATTTCCATGTCGTAATCAGAGATGAATTGGCCGGCATGCATATTTGTCATTGCTGCTTTGATATTGGCAATTGCCCCACGACCTGCTGCTGTAATTGGTAACTCTGGTTGTGGCCTGTAGTTTGCGGCATCTAGCGCACGAACTTGAGCCAGCGCAGTGTGTAGCACTTCATCTTTATTCATTACGATAATGTCAGTTTCACGTAGGAAACCGAAGTCTTTTGCTTGATGCGCGCTGGTTGCAACTTTGCCCATACCAATAACTTCAAAAGCATTTTTAATGTATTCAAATACATCCTCGCCTTTGGCTGCAATGCTTGCACGACGAGCAAATTCCATACAACCACTTGCCGCAGGGATTAAGCCAACCCCCACTTCTACTAAACCGATGTAGCTTTCTAGTGCAACAACAGCACGATCAGTCTGCATCATCATTTCACAACCGCCACCAAGCGTTAATCCTTGTACGCCAGAAACAACGGGTATATTTGATTTGCGAAGACGACAAAGTGTTGCCTGAAAACGCGCTAATAATTCATCGAGACCATTATTGCCTGGAAGCATGCTCTTCATTGCAACGGGCATAAATGACTTAAGATCGGCACCTGCACTAAATGGAGCATCTGGATGCCAGATAACCATGCCACGTAGTTGCTTTTCACTGATATCAAGTGCCTGATTGAGGCTTTCTAATACAGGATCACTAATAGTGTGCATTTTGGTTTTAAAGCTAATAACACCGATATCATCATCAGCAAGCCAGAAATGGCATGCATCATTTTCAAAGATAGTTTTTTGTTCAGGCTGTTTTGCACCAACTACGTTTTCTGGCCAACGCTGGCGTTGGTAAACATCAAGAGATGATGGGGCTTTATAGGTGTTAGCACTTGCAGACCATGAGCCTTGCTCATTATGTACAGCATCAATTTTAGAAACCCACTCAGGAAGAGGAAGGTCACAAGGTGTTTTACCTGCTGCAATGTCTTCTTTGATCATGCTAGCTACTTTATTCCAACCAGCAGATTGCCAGATTTCAAAAGGTCCTTGTTTCCAACCAAAGCCCCAACGAATTGCCATGTCGATATCACGTGCGTTATCTGCAATATCTTCAAGTAAGTGTGCGCAGTAATGCATGGCATCACGATGAATGCACCAGAGGAATTCTGCATGCGGGTCGTTGATACTGCGTAGATTTGCTAATCTATCAGGGTTTTTAAAGTCCTTAATGGCTTTTTCTACTTTTCCTGGTACTTTAACTTTGCGTTTACGGTATGAGCCATCTTTAGGTTCGAAGACGAGTATGTCTTTTCCTTCTTTTTTGTAAACACCTTTTTTGGTTTTAGCGCCAAGTGCACCATTTTCAACTAATGTATCCATCCAGGCGGGTACTTTAAAAAGGTCAGACCATGGGTCATCTTTAAGGTTATCAACTACACCATTGATGACATGACGGAGTGTATCTAACCCAACAACGTCAGCGGTACGCAATGTTGCACTTTTTGGACGTCCAATTTTTGAACCGGTGAGTTCATCAACAGTTTCAAAGTTAATACCTAAGCGCTCTGCGTGGTAAAGGGTAACTAAGATTGAGAATACACCGATACGGTTGGCAATAAAGTTGGTAGTATCTTTGGCTCTTACTACGCCTTTGCCTAATGTGCTTACTAGAAAGGCTTCAACATTATCCATAACATCTGCACGTGTGCCTGAATGTCCAATAATTTCAACTAATGGCATATAGCGTGGCGGGTTGAAAAAGTGAATGCCAAGGAATTGGTCTTTAAATGTATCTGGCACACCTTCTGCTAATAACTCGATTGAGATACCTGAGGTGTTACTTGCAAGAATAGTATTTTCATTCAAGTGTGGAACTAGTTTTTTGTAGAGATCGATTTTCCAGTCAGCACGTTCTGCGATAACTTCGATAATCAAATCACAATCGTCTAGTTTGTCTAGATCATCGTCATAGTTGCAAGGTGTAAGTAGCTTGCTTAAACGACCTAAAGCTAAAGGTTCAGGTTTTTGTTTGGCTAGTGCTTTTATCGCACCGCTTGCCGTTGCACTTTTGTCTTTACCTTCAGCGGGTAGATCGAAAAGTAATGCAGGAATTCCTGCATTTGCAAAATGTGCTGCAATTTGAGCGCCCATGACGCCGGCACCAAGAATAGCGGCTTTTTTAATAACTGGTATCTTGTTAATTAATTTGATATCCGAAAAGGCAATCTCTGCCATGATAAAGAGTCTCCTTGAGAGTTGTTTTATCCCCTAAGAAGAAAATCTCAATAGGGGATTTTGTTAGTACTGCTTATTTTTTACTACTAGTTAAAAGTTTGCTTAACTTGTTTTCTTTGATTTTTTATCTTTCTTGTAAGCAACACGGATTAACTCTGATTCATCGAAGTCATCGACATTGATAACACCCATCACATCTTCGTAATGATTGCTTAATTGTTCAGCTTGTTGCTTCGTGATAACACCTTCTTTTACAGCAGCATCCAATAGTGCTTGGCCTTGTTTTTTAGGAAGTGAACCTTCCTTAATCGCTGTTTTGAGCTTCGTTTGTAATGGTTGTAGTTCTAGGCTATCAAGGAATACCTTATTTGCTTTAGCAAGTGGGTTTAAATCCTCAAGCTCCATATATAAGCCACTAGTTAAACGCTCTCGTGATGGATTGTCAGTGCTAATTATATCAACAACTTTCTTTTCCAGATTATCTGTCGGTGCTTTGAAACTACCGCCAATTGGGAAAGCTGTTCTTTTAATCATAAACGCAATGGCGCGATTCGGAAAGTTGATCATTAACTCATCAAATGCTACTTGATATTCGTGTAGTAGATAATCTAAAGACCATTTAACGACCGGCCATTCCTCTTCATTGTAGCCAGTATCTTTGTGGTGTTTAAGAACCATACTTGCAAGAAATAGCGAACTAAGTAAATCACCTAAACGTGCAGAGAGGTTTTCTTTGAATTTAAGTTTTGCACCTAGGCTTAACATAGAGGCATCAGTGGCTAAAGCGAATACACTACTTAAACGGTTGATGTGCTTGTAATAAGGATCAGCATTTTTGTTTTCTTTAATGCTGGCTCCTGGAAAGCCTAAACCAAGAACTAAAGAGCGTGCGAAGTTAGTTGCGCTGTAACCCATATGTGATGATAAGGTAATATCAAATTTCTTTAATGTTTGTTGGTTATCTTCTGCGTGGGCTAATTCCATTTCGTCTAGTACGTATGGATGTGAACGTATTGCACCCTGACCAAAGATCATTAGGTTGCGTGTTAGAATGTTCGCGCCTTCAACGGTTATCGCAACAGGTACTGATTCATATAGCGACGATATATAGTTTCCAGGTCCTTTCATAACGGCTTTGCCGCCATGAATATCCATTGCGTCAATTACACACTGACGAGCCATTTCGGTACAATGGTACTTTAGGATTGCTGAGGGAACACTTGGTTTGTTGCCATCAACAATGGATTGAATTGTTTGGATGCTTGCAGCTTCAATAATGTAGGTTAAACCAGCCATGCGAGCAAGTGGCTTTTGTACCCCTTCAAACTTAGCAATATTTACACCAAACTGACTACGTAGATTGGCATAAGAACTGGTGCCTAGGGTACAGCGCTTACTAATAACCTGGCCTGTTGTTGGTAGTGTGACTGCGCGACCTACTGATAAACAGTTAACTAGCATACGCCAGCCTTTACCTGCCATTTCTTTTCCACCGATAATAGAATCGAGTGGTACAAAGAGATCTTTGCCTTTGATAGGGCCATTTAGGAATGCATCACCAATAGCTAAGTGTCTACGGCCAATTTCTAAGCCTGGAGTTGAACGTGGAATAAGCGCACAAGTAATACCGTAATCTTCGGTATCACCGATTAAGCCGTCTGGATCCTGTAAGCGGAAAGCTAAGCCAATTAAAGTGGCGATAGGCGCTAAGGTGATGTATCGCTTGGAGAAGTTGAGTTTTATTCCTAGAACTTCTTTGCCTTCATGTTCGCCCATACAAACAACACCTGTATCTGAGATAGAGGTTGCATCTGATCCTGCTGTAGGGCTTGTCAGGGCAAAGCATGGGATTTCTTTACCACTAGCCAGGCGAGGTAAATAATATTCTTTTTGTTCTTCTGTGCCGTATTTGATTAATAGCTCACCAGGGCCTAATGAGTTAGGAACCCCAACTAGGTAACTGATACCGCTACCCGTGTTACTAAGTTTAAGTAATACTCGAGATTGTGCTACTGCTGAGAAATCAAGGCCACCATATTTTTTTGGAATAATCATTCCAAGGAAACCATTGTCTAATACGTATTGGATAATTTCTTCTGGGATGATGCTCCAGTCATGGTTGATTTTCCACGCATTTGACATGCGAGATAGCTCATTCACTGGGCCATCCAGAAAGTCTTGCTCTTCTTTAGATAGTTCTGGTTTTGCCGCACCTAGTAAATTGTCCCAGTTAGGCTTGCCACTAAATAGCTCTCCATCCCACCAAACTGTTCCTGCATCAATGGCTTCTTGCTCTGTTTCTGAAATAGGAGGCAAGATTTTTCGTATCATTGATAACATGGGTGCTGATATCAATTTAGTACGTATGCTAGGAATGCTAAAGATCAGCGTAACTATGGTGATTAATGCAAAAATCACGGTTAGAATAGCGCTTGCACTACTAATGAGGGTAATAAGTGTCAATGCTGCGCCAAAAATGCTTGCATACATGACATGCTTGCCGCGATATGTGATGGCGACAAGTCCTGCAACAGCAAGGAGAATAAGAAAAAGATTTAACATATTAAAATCCTGATTTTAAGTTTTGATTGTTAGACTCTTTCTATAAAATCCAAAAAAAAGAGCGAGCGTTCGCTTTTTATTAAAGACTGTAGTATGCTTTTTGTCAAGCAGATTTATTGGTTCATTATTGTTGATGCCTTTGTATGGTAGAGATGACGGAGAAAAATAACTTAAATATCAATATGCTTTTGAAAAGTTATATTGATGGTTGTGTTGCTTCCTTTAGCTTTAGTTGAGGGTTTGAAACTAGAAAGTCATCTCTTTATTTCTATGCAAAGGTTTATAATTTAAAAAAAGGTTTATTACGTGTCATCGCTATACTCAGAAATACAAAAGCAAACATTTAGCACTTATAAAGAGTTTGAAGAAAACTTCGAATATAAAGGTGAGCGTTTGTATTCAATCATCTTTGAAAGAAACAGAGATAAGATAAAGGTTAGTAAAGAAAAATTTGCTGTACGAAATTTGCAAAAAATTTTTAATGCAACGTTTCTCATATCTCCAAGAATTGGTTTTGAAGCTATGTCTCTTAGAGACCTTTCTGCTGAAACAGGTTTGAGTATGGGGGGGCTTTATTCCTGTATTTCAAGCAAGGATACAATCGTCATTATTGTTAAGGATGTTGTTGCCTTTATTTGTGAGGATATAGTGAAAAAATCTAGAGAGCAGAACGACCCTTTAGAAGCTTTGAGGGTTCTTATTAAAGGCTACCTTTATGTATCTACAATTATGCAGCCATGGTTTAACTTTCTTTATTTTGAAACTAGATGTCTGCCTCAAGCTGATCAGGAAGAATCTAAGAATTTGGAATTGGCACAAGAAGCTGAGTTGGAGAGATTGATATTAAAGCTGTCGCCAGATTGTCATAACTTAGGGTTTATAGCAACAATGGCACTTTCAATGACTCAGGAGCGTTATTTAAAACCATGGAAATATCAACATGCTGAAAAAACGGTTGATGAATATGCAGATAATTGCTTACAGTTAATATATAGAGCTGTTTGTTTGGAAGAGGCTGTTCCTTGTACTTTAAGTTTAAAGAAAGCCTGAGTTTTTATTAGACTAGTCTATATTTATCGTTACTTTTATTTTTACTTTGTTACACTGCGCGGGTGAGTTGACCGAGCAATCGCGCTTCAGGCTAGATCTGAATCGAGGAAAGTCCGGGCTCCATAGGGTAGGACGCCAGATAACATCTGGGCAGCGTGAGCTGACGGCTAGTGCAGCAGAGAGTAGACCGCCACGTATTCATACGTGGTAAGGGTGAAAGGGTGTGGTAAGAGCGCACCGCACAACTGGTAACAGTTTGTGGCAAGGTAAACCCCGTCCGGAGCAAGATCAAATAGGAATGTAATAGGTGTGACCCGCACTACATTCGGGTAGATCGCTTGAGGTGTGCGGCGACGTATCATCCAGATGAATGATTGTTCACGACAGAACCCGGCTTATAGGTCAACTCACACTATTTATATTGACCTATCTTATTTTTATTTTATTGCAGTGTATCTTTTGTGTCGTGATGCCTTCTGCTTTTACTTTTTCTATTTACAAAAACGCATACTGATTTTCATTAAGTAAGATTTCCATATTGTTGGACAATCCGAAATTTTGGTTGATTGAATCTTCCTGATACTTCTTAAAAAAGCTCGTTCGATAATTCTGCTATTAAACTTTTGTTTAATGAGAGACCTCTGTACGAAGAGGTGTGACGGATAAAAAAGGTCTGAATTTCTCAGTTTTTCTCATTATATTTTTGCGCAAACTTCTATTGCAAAAAATAAGAGCTGTTTTTATAGATATCGAGGTATCCCAAATATACAGATATTAGGGAAAAATCTCAGATTGTACCCTTCTAATACATCAAGAAACGAACAAAAAGAATACGCTCTTAAAGTAATATCTGTGCTGTTGTTTGTATCTGTCTAATTAAAAATATTAAACCAAATAAAATTCTATTGAATTCTTGTCGATAGCTCTAACTACTTGTCTTTTAAAGATGTTTTTATCAAAAAGAGTACTTGTTTTGTGGTTAATAAGTGGTAGTATGAGAATATAAGTGTATATTTGTGGTAAAAAGTGGTTAGTTTGACTTAATCATTGATTGAACTTCTACTAGGGATTTAAATAAGAGCGTGTTCAGAGGTATTTCAAATTTAAATTTAGATGCTAAGGGTCGGGTAGCTATTCCGACTAAGTATCGAGATGAAATTGCTTCTGACTTTAATGGCCAGATGATTCTGACTGTGGATTATGGTGTTCAGTGTTTAGTTATGTACCCAATGTCTAAATGGGTGGAGACGGAGCAAAACATTTTAAGTTTGCCAAACCTGTCTGATGCTGTTCGAGAAATTAAGCGTTTAGTTATTGGTCATGCATCAGATGTTGAGATGGATGGACAGGGAAGGATTATGGTGCCTCCACCTTTAAGAGAGTACGCTGGTATGGAGAAGAAGTTAGTCATGATAGGCCTAGGTGATAGGTTTGAGTTGTGGGATGAGAGTATTTGGAAGGTGAGTCGCGACAATATGAGAGAGTCAGTGCCAATTAATATTCAGAGTGATGATTCCCTAAAAGGGTTGTCAATCTAGTGACTAAAAAACTATGTCAGATATATCAGATGAATTTAAGCATGAGACGGTGCTGCTAGATGAGGCGGTGGCTGCATTAAATGTTAAAAAAGAGGGTGTTTATATTGATGCCACTTTCGGTCGAGGAGGTCACTCGGCAAAAATAATAGAGCAGCTAGGGCCTGATGGGCGAATGTTGTTGATAGATAAAGATCCACTCGCCATTGCTTATGCGAAGGAAGCGTATAAAGATGATGGGCGGGTTTTCGTTTGGCAGGGGTCCTTTAAGGATTTTCCTGATGCGCTGAAAGCGATAGGTCTTCAGGAAATGGATGGGCTGTTGTTGGATTTAGGTGTTTCATCACCGCAGTTAGATGATGCGTCGCGAGGTTTTAGTTTTATGCGTGATGGTGAGCTTGATATGCGTATGAATCCCGATGTAGGTATGAGTGCTGCTGATTGGCTTGGCAAAGCCCCCGAAGAAGAAATTGCCAATGTTCTTTATCAGTATGGTGATGAAAGGCTCTCGCGACGTATTGCGAGAAATATAGTGGAAAAAAGAGCAATTACCCCAATTAGTACAACCTTGCAGTTGGCTGAGATTATTGCATCCTCAATTCCTAAGAAAATACAAAGAAAAGAACCGGGAAAGCACCCGGCAACCCGTAGTTTTCAGGCTATTCGGATTTTTATCAATCGAGAGCTTGAAGATTTAATTGACTGTCTTGATAACGCAAAAGAGTTTCTGGCTAGTAAAGGACGATTGGTAGTGATTAGTTTTCATTCTCTGGAAGATCGAATCGTGAAACGGTTTTTGAAGTTGCATTCCAGTGCTCCTCAGTATCCACGTGGGTTGCCGATAATGGAGGATGAAATGTCAATGCCGTTGATGAGGTCAGTAGGCAAGGCTATTAAGCCTTCAAAAGCGGAGGTTCAGGTCAATGTTCGTTCGCGGAGTGCCATTATGAGGGTTGGAGAGAAGCAATGAGCGTTAAAAACTCTGCTAATGCCAATATTGATAATAAGCCGTTAACTGTAGATTCGGTTACTAATTGGCAGTTACCGTTATTGGTGGTTTTGTTTGTTTCTGTCGTATTTTTGGCAATTAAGATAGTGGTTCAGCGCCATGAGTCAAGAACTGCTTATGTGAAGTTGCAGGCATTAGAAAAAGAGAGAGATAAGTTGGCTGCTCAATGGAGTCGTTTGAAATTAGAACAGGGTACAGCATTAAACCAAGTTCGTGTTGAGCGATATGCTCGCTGGGATTTGGGAATGAGGATCCCAAAAACGTCTCAAATTAAATTGGTGCGAGAGCCACAAGTAGGTAATGTGATTTTGGATCAGGCTGAAATGAATCACGATGAATTATCGAAGGCGAATTTGAGTGAGTGATATGCGTAAAAATGCTAGAGGTCGGGTGACCGCTAGACGAAATTCAGTGATGGTTCCACCTGTATATCGTGGCCGACGCTTGATTCTTATGCTTTTGTTATTGGCAGGAATTTGTGTGCTATTAGTGCGTGCGGCATATTTGGATTTATTTCAGCAAAGTTGGTTGAAAAAACAAGCAGGTAAACGTCAGTTAAGAACATTAGTTGTTCCTCCTTATAGAGGGATGATTGTTGATAGAAATGGTGAGGCGTTAGCAGTGAGTTCTCCTGTCGCCTCGATCTCAATAGATCCTCGAAGGCTCGCTGATGCAAAGCGTGAAATGAAAAAGGTTGCATTAGAAGATAGTGAGGACGGCATTCTGGCAAGAGAAGATCTTAAAATTCTAGATGAAAAACTTGCAAATGTTGAGTCTTTGTTAGAAATGCCAGAGGGAGCATTGCTGGATAGGCTAGATGCCGTATCTGGAAAACGTTTTCATTACTTGGCTCGTCATGTGGAGCCTGAAAAGGCGCAAAAAGTTGCTGATCTGCATATTCCTGCTGTTCATGTGAAACGGGAGTATCGTCGTTTTTATCCTATGGCTGAGACTACAGCTCATGTTGTTGGTTTTACAAATATTGATGATCAGGGAATTGAGGGTGTTGAGCGCTCAATGAATGATCGATTGGCCGGCCATGCTGGTAGAAATAGAGTGATTAGAGATGGTCGTGGTCGTTTAGTAGAAAGTATTGAAGAAATTGAAGCGATGGCTCCTGGTGAAATGGTTCAGCTAAGTCTGGATCATCGTATTCAATATGCAGCTTATAAATTATTAAAGGGTGAAGTATATAAACTCAATGCCAAGTCCGGTTCGGTTGTGGTCTTGGATACGGTATCTGGAGAGGTGTTGGCAATGGCGAATATGCCAAGTTTTAACCCCAATGATCGTACATCGCTGAAGCCTTACCAATATCGTAATCGTGCTGTTGTGGATTCATTTGAACCGGGCTCAACATTAAAGCCTATCACTATTGCTGCTGCGTTAGAGGCAAGGGCAGTCGGCGAGGATGTGTCCATCGAAACATCTCCGGGTAAGTTTAAAATTGGTAAAGTGACGATAAAAGATCCTAAGAATTATGGTGCTATCACGCTCTCTAAAATACTGGCGAAATCTAGTAATGTTGGGGCGAGCAAAGTGGCTTTGCTCATGGAATCAAGTGAACATTGGAAATTTTTGAACCGTGTTGGTTTTGGTCGCAAGCCTGATGCAGGCTTCTTTAGTGAAACAGAAGGAAAGTTAGCGTATTACGATGAATGGGGGCGTGTTGATAGAGCCTCTCATGGTTATGGTTATGGTATGTCTGCAAGCTTGTTGCAACTTGCTCATGCGTATACGGTATTTGCAACAGGTGGTATTTTAAATCCGCTAAGTATCTATAAGAGAGAGAGTCAGCCGCTGGGTCAGCAAGTTATGACTAAAGCCAATGCTAAAGCTGTGTTGAAAATGATGATGGCTGTCGTGCAGGCTGATGCAACGGGTAAGTATGCGGTTGTGGACGGTTATAACGTTGCAGGAAAAACAGGTACAGCGTATAAATTGAAAAATGGTCGGTATAGCAAAGATCATTTGATTGTGAGTTTTATTGGTATTGCTCCAGCGACAAATCCTCGTTTAGTTGTTGCTGTCATGATAGATGAGCCAAAAGTCAAAAGAGCAAGTGGTGGTCGTTTGGCCGCACCTTTATTTTCCAAAATCATGACGAATGCTTTGCGTATTATGGACATCGCTCCTGATAACTTGCCTCAATTGAAGCAGGCAAAGCCACAGTTGCCGTTGAAGTCATTGGCTCCAGTGACAGTAAACTCTCCCGTATTTCCTGTTGTTATTGAAAATGAGGGGAGGGCGTGAATAAAGTTTTTAGCATGAAGCTGTCTGTATTGTTGGCAGGTATTGTAAAAGTAGCACCAGAAATGGACTGTGATGTTACATCGCTCACACTGGATAGTCGTGAGGTAGAAGCGGGTGCATTATTTGTTGCCTTAAAAGGTACGCAACAACATGGTTTAGATTATGCCGAAGCTGTTTCAAAGCAAGGTGCAGTTGCGGTGATTTGGGAAGCGGACCATTCAACGGAATCGACTCAGCTAGCGATTCCTCAATTTGAAGTAGAGAATTTACGAGCGCATTTAGGTGAAATAGCCAGTCGGTTCTTTGGTGCGGTTACTCAAACATTAAATATTATCGGTATTACAGGTACTGATGGTAAAACCAGTGTAAGTCATTTTATTGCACAAGCGATGGATAATAGTGCCGTTATTGGTACGCTGGGTATCGGCTCACTTGATAAATTGCGAGCTGCTACGCATACAACGCCAGATGTGATTAGTGTGCATAAAAGTTTAGCTGAATTAAAAGCAGAAAATATTGAAACAGTGGCCATGGAGGTTTCTTCTCATGCCCTGGATCAAGGACGTGTTGCAGGTGTTGAATTTGACGTGGCAGTGCTCACAAATATAAGTCGCGACCATCTTGATTATCATAAGACGCTTGAAGCCTATGTAGAAGCCAAGGAAAAGCTTTTTAATTGGAAAGGGTTAAAAGCCATTGTTGTAAATCTTGATGATAATTTTGGCAAAAAAATGGCCTCAAAGTGGGGGGGTGTGATTGCTTATGGTATTGGTGAGTTAGCAGATGTTTCAGCACATTATTTAATGGCAGTAAACGCAAAATTCACTCATAAAGGCATAACTGCAGATATTCATTATGCTGGGGAGCAATCAACACTAAATGTTTCTGTGCTTGGGCGTTTTAACTTGAGTAATTTACTTGCTGCGTTAGGTGCAATGCTTGCGTTGGGTGATTCGTTGAAATCAGCTGTTGAAAAATTGAATCAGGTTGAGACTGTTGCAGGTCGTATGGAAAAGGTGGCAGATTCAGATGTGTTGGCTGTTGTTGATTACGCGCATACACCTAATGCGCTAGAGACTGTTTTGAAAGCATTGCGCGAGCATACGCAGAATAATCTTATTTGTGTCTTTGGTTGTGGTGGTGATCGTGATGCAGGCAAGCGTCCACTTATGGCCAGAATAGCAGAAGATAATGCGGATATTGTTATCGTCACTGACGATAATCCGCGCACAGAAAATCCTGAAGTGATTGTGAAAGATATCGTTGCAGGGTTTGTTCGTTCGTCATCATTTGTTGTTGAGCATGATCGTGCCTCTGCAATTAGTAGAGCATTAACTCAGGCAAAGCCTGGGGATACGGTGCTTATTGCAGGCAAAGGACATGAGGAAATTCAAATTTTAGCGACAGGTAGCATTCCATTCAGTGATCGTGACTATGCTAAAAAAGTCTTGCAGGAGTTGGCTGCCTAATGACTCACGTAACTCATCGTTTTCTAAGTCTTGCAGAAATTGCTCAAAAGGTGGGGGGTGTCCTTCATGGTGATGATTTACTGATTAACTCTGTCGCTACGGATTCACGTCTGGTGAAAAGTGACCAATTATTTATAGCGATAAAAGGTGAGCGTTTTGATGCGCATGACTTTGTTTCTGATTTAACGGGAGTCGCAGGCGCTGCTTTAGTGAGTAAAAAAATAGACTGTGATTTGCCACAAATTATCGTTGAAGATACCTTGCAGGCACTTGCAGATTTGGCGGCGGCATGGCGTCAGCAATTTACTAAACCTGTTATTGCCTTAACAGGCAGTAATGGAAAGACAACATTAAAGGAAATGATTGCTGCCATTTTGTCTCAAAAAGGCAAGGTTTTAGCAACAAAAGGTAATCTTAATAACAATATTGGGATGCCACTAACACTTCTTCGACTTCGTGATGAGCACGATTTTGCTGTAATTGAAATGGGCGCAAACCATTTTGGTGAAATTGAATTTTTAACAACAATCGCAAAACCCGATGTGGCTGTTGTCAATAATGCGGGTGCAGCACATCTTGAAGGGTTTAAAGATCTTAAGGGTGTGGCAAGAGCAAAAGGAGAAATTTTTATTGGGTTGGGGACTCAGGGAATCGCCGTAATCAATGCAGATGATACATTTGCTGATTATTGGAGGGATTCCAACAAAGACCGTGAGGTCATAGCATTTGGCATTAATAATGTAGCAACAATAAGCGGCCGTTTATTATCGGATGGGGGTCTGATGATAAAAATGGGTGATAACGAGGTTAGGGTTAACCTCAAATTACTTGGCCGTCATAATGCAATGAATGCACTTGCGGCAACGGCGGCAACGTCCGCTTTGGGGATCAAGCTAGAGACAATAGTCAAAGGTTTGGAAGCCATGTTGCCAGTGAAGGGGCGTTTAGCCCCTGTAGCTGGCATTAATAACTCGCAGATTCTGGATGATACTTACAATGCCAATCCAGACTCTGTTGCGGCGGCACTGGATGTGCTTGCGCAAAGAAATAACACTGTGTTTGTTTTGGGTGATTTAGCTGAGCTGGGAGACGATCCGGCAAAGGTACACGCAAAAATCGGAGAGAAAGCGAAGGCAGTGGGTATACAACGTATGTACTGTTTAGGCGAGTACAGCGTGAATGCTTGTCATAGTTTTGGTGAAAATGGTAAGCGTTTTGATGAGATGGACGAGCTGTTGACACATTTAAAGTCAGACCTCCGTAGAGAGTTTTCTGAGGATAATGTAATAGGTAATGCAACAGACAATGCAACTGAGAGTGCAACGATATTAATAAAGGGCTCACGTTTTATGCAAATGGAAAGAGTAGTTGAAGCATTATCAGCTGAACATGGGGAGACGGTTTAATGTTACTTCCAATTTTTGAATGGCTATCTCAGTTTTACTCTGGGTTCAATGTATTCCAATACTCGACGCTTCGCACCATTTTAAGCGTATTAACGGCCTTAGGTGTTTCGATGCTTATGGGTCCATGGGTGATTAGAGCATTGACAAGTCTGAAAATGGGGCAACCTATTCGTGGTGATGGTCCTCAGACTCATTTGATCAAGGCAGGTACACCTACTATGGGTGGCGCATTGATTTTATTGGGGATTTTGTTGGCGACACTGTTATGGTCAGACTTAACTAATCATCATGTTTGGGTGGCACTTTTTGTCACCGTTGGCTCTGGTCTGATTGGTGGCTATGACGACTACCTAAAGTTAAAAGAAAGAAGTAGCAAAGGATTAGCGTCACGTTGGAAGTATTTGGGATTGTCCTTGATTGCATTTATCGCGGTAACGTATTTGTACTTAGCTGCCAAAACACCTACGGAGACTACCTTGTATTTTCCCGTAGTGAAGAGCTGGTTTTGGGATATGGGCTGGATGTTCATTCCTTGGAGTTATCTGGTTATTGTTGGCACAAGTAATGCGGTGAATTTAACTGATGGCTTAGATGGGCTGGCGATTATGCCAACTATTTTGGTCGCAGCTGCTTTGGGTGTGTTTGTTTTAGCAGGTGGAAACATTAAGTTTTCAGACTATCTGGGTATTCCGTATATAGCAGGAGTGGGTGAAATCCTAATCTTCTGTGGTGCCATTTTTGGTGCTGGTTTGGGTTTTTTGTGGTTTAACACGTATCCAGCGCAAGTATTCATGGGTGACGTAGGGGCGCTTTCGTTGGGTGCGGCACTGGGGATAATTGCAGTGATGGTTAGACAGGAATTAGTGCTGTTTATTATGGGGGGTGTGTTCGTCATGGAGGCTGTGTCAGTTATTTTGCAGGTGGCATCCTTTAAACTGACAGGGAGAAGGATTTTCCGCATGGCACCTATTCATCACCATTTTGAGTTAAAAGGTTGGGCCGAACCAAAAGTTATTGTGCGCTTTTGGATTATTACCATTGTTTTAGTATTGGTTGGGCTGGCCACGTTAAAAGTTAGATAAGAAAGTAAATGAGCCAAGTAGATTAATTAAAAAAACGGGCTAAAAGTAGGGGGGTGGCTATTGGCAACTCTCCCTTTGTGAAATAGCAAGAATAGACAAAGAGACATAGATTAGAGAATGAACACGCAACAACAAATATCAGATACAGTGATTGTGGGCTTAGGCACCACAGGGCTTTCTGTTGCGCGTTATTTGGCGAGTCAGCAGCGTGGTTTTACGGTGGTAGATAGCCGTATGAATCCACCGTGTGCTGATGAACTCATTGCAATGGAGCAATCTGCCGAGCTACCTATCTCTCATGTATTTGGTCGTTTTGATAGTGATATTTTCTCTCAAGCAAAACAGCTTATTGTAAATCCTGGTATTGCCGTATCAACTCCTGAAATAGCCCAAGCTAAGGCATCTGGTGTAGAAGTCGCTGGAGATATTGAGTTATTTGCTCGTGAAGTGAATACTGCTCAAACAACGGTTCCTGTGGTGGCAATCACAGGGTCTAACGGTAAAACTACGGTAACGGCATTGCTTGATTTTATGGCAAAAAAAGCAGGGATAAACGTTGCTACCGGTGGAAATATTGGAACACCCGCATTAGAGCTAATTGAAAATAAAGCGTCAGAATTATTTATCCTGGAGCTTTCTAGTTATCAGTTAGAAACCGCACCATCATTGCAAACATTAGCAGCAGTGATTTTGAATGTATCTGAAGATCACTTAGATCGCTATGAAAATGATATTGAGCAATATGCTCAGGCCAAGGCGTTAATTTATAAGAATTGTAAGCATATTATTTTTAATCGTGAAGATAAGTATTCCTCAGCGTTTGCGCAGCAAGCGGCATCAGATTCATTAGTAGTGAAATCTTTGGTTAGTTTTGGTCTTGATCAAGCTGACGCTGATAATTTTGGTATAAAAATTAATGGGGATACCAACGAAGAATGGTTAGCAAAAGGTGACACATTACTGATGCCTGTCGCAAAGATTAAACAACCAGGTCGTCATAATATTGCTAACTCATTGGCGGCTTTGGCCTTAGGTGAGTCCGCAGGATTACCAATGTCATCAATGTTGGAAGCAGTTGAAGCATTTACAGGCATGGCGCATCGCACTGAGTGGGTGGCGAAGATACATAATGTCAATTGGTATAACGATTCAAAAGGAACAAACGTAGGGGCAACGCTTGCCGCACTCTCTGGATTGTCTGGAAAAACGGTGTTAATTGCCGGTGGACAAGGCAAGGGTGCGGATTTTTTGCCACTTCAACGTGTTATTACCAAGCAAGCTCGTGGTGTTGTACTAATGGGTGAAGATGCTAAAAAAATAGCAGCATGCATAGACTCATCAATCCCCGTCGTTTTTGTGAAGAGCATGAAGCAAGCGGTAGTAGAGGCTAATAAATTAGCACAGTCAGCAGATAACGATAATGTACTGCTATCTCCGGCTTGTGCAAGTTTTGATATGTTTAGCAATTATATAGAGCGTGGGCAGCAATTTATTCAGGCAGTTAAAGAGATTGAAAACGAGGTAACGCGCTTGTGAAGTCAATAGTTGAGCACTACTTTTCTGATTTTCAACCCTCATGGCAGCGGTATGTTGACCGTGGCTTGCTTCTGAGTGTGGTATTGCTTTTAGGCTTAGGCTTGGTAATTATGATGTCTGCATCTATTGCTGTTGCAGAAAAGAATTTTGGAAGTATGTATTTCTTCCTTAAGCGTCAACTGGTTTTCTTATGCTTGGGGCTTGTGGTTGGTTATTTTGTTTATCGAATAAAAACATCGGTATGGCAGCATATGGGGGCAAAATTATTACCCATTGTCCTGATGTTATTAGTGGCTGTTTTATTGCCAGTAATAGGAAAAGAAGTAAACGGTAGTCATCGCTGGATTAATTTAGGGCCTGTATCTTTACAGGTTTCTGAAATGGCTAAGTTGATTATCATTATGTATATGTCAGGTTATTTAGTACGTCATGGTAAAGAGTTAGCACATTCAAATTCTTATACACCATTGGTGGTTCCTTTAGTCGTTTTAGGCGTTACTGATGGCTTGCTGATGCTTGAGCCTGATTTTGGCTCAGTCGTCGTTTTAACTGCTACCGGTATCGCTCTGTTATATCTTGGTGGTTTGAAATTAAGCCGTTTGGCACTCCTGTTTGCTGGGGCGATTATGATTATGATTCCATTAGCGATGATGGGATATCGTGGGGCGCGAGTGACTGCATTTCTTGATCCATGGTCACATGCTTCGGGGAAAGCTTATCAGACAGTTCATGCGCTGATGGCAGTCGGTGATGGTGGCTGGTTTGGTGCAGGGCTGGGTGGCAGCGTACAAAAGCTCTTCTATCTTCCTGAGGCACATAATGATTTTATCTTTGCTGTATTAGCCGAAGAAATGGGTTTTGTCGGTATTGTATTTGTATTGTTTCTCTATGCCTGGTTTGTGCAAAGAGCCTTTGTTATCGGTTTCAGAGCAGATAGAGCAAAGCTAAATTTTGCTGCCTATTTGGCCTATGGAATTGGATTCTGGATGGGCTTTCAGGTGTTGTTTCATATCGGTGTCAATCTAGCACTGTTGCCACCCAAAGGTCTTACTTTGCCTCTGATTAGCTATGGAGGAAGCAGTTTGATGGTTACGCTTATGGCAATTGCACTCTTGATGCGTGTTCATCGAGATACACAAATTGCACTGTTTGGATTGAGTGATAAAGAAGCGGCAAAAGCTAAAAGTAAAATGATGAATAGGACGACTCGTAGAAAACCCAGAGCAGGAGCGAGTTATGCAAAATAAACCCAAGGGGCCAATACTAATTACTGCGGGGGGCACAGGTGGTCATGTATACCCCGGGCTGGCAGTGGCGAGAGCCTTACAGGAACAGAATATACCGGTCATCTGGATGGGTACAGATAAAGGTTTAGAAGCAAGAGTGATACCAGAAGCAGGTATTGAGATGGTGTATTTATCTGTGCATGGGTTGAGAGGAAAAGGAATAACAGACCTTTTGGCAGCCCCTTTTCAGTTGATGAAGGCATTGTTTCAATCGCTACATATTATGCTAAAAGTAAAACCGTCTGCGGTACTGGGCATGGGTGGTTTTGTTGCCGGTCCTGGTGGTTTGGTCGCTGCTCTTTTAGGTAAGCCCGTTATTATTCATGAGCAAAATGCGATTCCAGGTTTAACCAATAAGCTTTTGAGTAAAGTCAGTAAAAAAATATTGGAAGGTTTTCCAGGAACATTTGCAAAAAACAATTCGGTGGGTATCGGTAATCCGGTTCGACAGGACATTGCAGCGATACCTGCACCAATGGTTCGTATGGGAGATCGTTGGGGGAAAGTTAATGTATTGGTTTTTGGTGGCAGTTTAGGTGCACAAGTATTAAATGAAGTCGTGCCAATGGCATTAGATGAATTGCCCGTTGATAAGCGGCCTGTTGTCAGGCATCAGGCGGGTAAGGGCAAAGATCAGGCAACAAAGAGCCTCTATGAAAAAATGAATGTAACCGCAGAAGTTACCCCATTTATTGAAGACATGGCAGAGGCTTATGCATGGGCAGATTTAGTGATTTGTCGTTCGGGTGCGTTGACTGTAGCAGAATTAGCCGCAGCAGGCGTAGCTTCAATTATGGTGCCTTATTTATATGCCGTGGATGATCATCAGACAGCAAATGCAAAATATTTAAGTGAAGCAGGCGCAGGGGTTTTAATACCACAAAATGATTTGACTAAAGAGTTCTTATCTACCTTGCTTACTGAACTTTGTGGCGATAGAAACAAGTTAATTGAAATGGGCGTTAAAGCCAGAAACTTGGCAAAACCTGAAGCAACAAAAGAGGTTGCGGCTATTTGTGCAGAATATGCTGGATATGATTTTGACAAAGGAAATGGCAATAGTGCTGAGACTAGCGAAGAAAATAGACAAACAACGATCTCTGACTCCATAAAATTGAGCGAGGATGATGGTTGGGACACCTTCGTAGAAACAATAGGTCAGGAAAAATTAATAGAAAAGGGTGATGGAAGGTTACATGAAAGCAGTCTTACAAAAGCTAATTCAAATAAAGGTATAAATTATGAAACAGCCTAATGATTTAGCTCGTCGTCGAATTAAACAAGTACATTTTGTAGGTATTGGTGGTTCTGGAATGGGGGGCATCGCCGAGGTGCTGACCAATATTGGCTACTCTATAACAGGTTCTGACTTAGCTCAGAATGCGATGACAGAGCGTCTAGCTTCATTGGGAGCCAAGGTGTTTAAGGGTCATGCTGCGAGTAATGTAGAAGGGGCTAATGTTGTCGTTACGTCATCTGCGGTTAGTGATGATAACCCGGAAGTAATAGCAGCCAAAAACCTGAATATCCCAGTTGTGCCACGTGCTGAAATGCTGGCAGAAATTATGCGTTTTAGTAATGGTATTGCAGTAGCAGGTACTCATGGAAAAACTACAACAACAAGCTTAGTGACTAGTTTGCTGGCTGAGGGTGGGCTTGATCCTACCTTTGTTATTGGCGGAAAACTAAACAGTACGGCAAGTAATTCTCGTCTTGGGTCGGGTGAGTATTTGGTCGCAGAAGCTGATGAAAGTGATGCTTCATTTCTATTATTGCAACCATTGATTTCAGTGGTTACCAATATTGATGCGGATCACCTGACTACGTACGACAATGATTTTGAAAAATTAAAAGATACATTTGTTGAGTTTTTACACCATTTACCTTTTTACGGTTTAGCCGTGTTATGTGTCGATGACGACAATGTTTGTGACATCTTGCCTAAAATTACCCGAACTATTGTAAGTTACGGTATTCACTATGATGCGGATATTCGCGCAAGAAATGTACGCTACGCAGGTACACAAAGTTTCTTTACTGTAGAACGGGGGGATAGGCCAACGCTTGATGTTACCTTAAACATGCCTGGTGAACATAATATTCAGAATGCACTAGCGGCTATCGCGATTGCTACAGAGTTGGAAGTGAGTGATGAGGCGATATTAAGTGCTCTAGACAAATTTCAGGGAGTAGGGCGTCGATTCCAGTGTTATGGAGAAATAACAACACATCAAGGCACAGTGATGTTGGTGGATGATTATGGTCATCACCCAACGGAAATGGAAGCAACCATGAAAGCGGTAAGAAGTGCATGGCCTGATCGACGCATGGTGGTTTTATTTCAACCTCACAGATATACGAGAACACGTGATCTTTTTGAAGACTTTTCACAAGTATTATCTGAGCCAGATGTCTTGGTTTTGATGGATGTTTATGCGGCGAGTGAAGAGCCTATCGCCGGTGCTGATGGGCGAGCATTGGCACGTTCAATTAGAAACAGAGGAAATGTTGATCCTCTCTTTGTTGCCGATCAGGATGATGTGGTAGATGTGTTGCAAAAACAGCTCCAAGATGGAGATGTTTTACTAACCCTAGGTGCGGGAAGTGTTGGTTCGATTTCAGCAGGTTTACCAGCTCAATTATCAAAAGGAACCTTAATGTAATGTCAAAAGTAACTGCCATTGACGAAAACATGAAAAGCCACTTTGGAAAAGTCGGTGTATTAATGGGCGGTTGGGCAGCAGAACGCAGTGTGTCCTTAAAAAGTGGGCAAGCAGTTTTGGAAGGGCTTTTAGAAAAAGGCATTGATGCACATAAGGTTGATGTAGATAGAAATATTATTGATGTGGTTCGTGAAGGGAAATTTGACCGGGTCTTTAATATTCTTCACGGGCGTGGTGGTGAAGATGGTGTTATTCAAGGCGCTTTAGAAATTTTAGAAATTCCCTATACGGGTTGTGGCGTGATGGCATCGGCTATCAGCATGGATAAGCTGATGACCAAGCGTATCTGGGCAGGTTCTGGCCTGTTGACTCCAGCATTTGAGATATTAAACAGTGAGTCAGACTTTGATGCTGTAGTAGCAAAGCTAGGCTTACCTGTCATTGTAAAACCAGCACAAGAAGGCTCAAGTATTGGCATGAGCAAAGTCCATGATGCTAAAGACTTGAAAGCAGCCTATGAAAAAGCAGCTGAATTTGACGATGTGGTCTTTGTTGAGCAATGGGTTACAGGTGAAGAATATACGGTTGCTATTTTAGGTGATGAAGTATTGCCATCAATAAACGTAGTGACTGATACAGATTTTTATGATTTTGATGCCAAATATGAATCAGATGATACACAGTACCATTGCCCCAGTGGTTTAGATGATGATGCGGAAACTACCTTAAAAGCACTATGCAAAACAGCATTTGACATCGTTGGTGGCAAAGGCTGGGGGCGTGTGGATGTGATGCGAGATCGTGTAGGTACTTTCTGGCTGATTGAAGTGAATAGCTGTCCAGGGATGACGGATCATTCTTTAGTCCCAATGGCGGCCAAACAGCATGGCTTGAGTTTTTCAGATTTAACACTGGAAATACTAAAGCTATCGGATAAGACATAAGTGAAGCAGATGAAAACGGTCAATAAGAAAAGGTCAAATAGAAAAACAAAACGTCCACAGGCTACGGCGCGTGTGACGAAGCGCGATTCTATGAAGGCACATTTCTCTATTGCATGGAAACCAGTGATGTGGGCGACATTGCTACTTATCCCCGTTGTTGCAATAAGCAGTGGTTATTTTTGGATTCAAAATCCAGAAAATTTAACGATTAAATCAGTAGAGGTAACGGGAGATTTATCAATACTGAATAAGAAGCAGTTGGAGCCAATTATAGAGTCCTATGCCAAAACAAACCTTTACTTGCTTGACGTGGAAGGATTGGAAAAGAAGATTGAAAGTAACCCTTGGGTACATTCAGCATCAATGACTCACGTGTGGCCAGATAAATTAACCGTAAGAATTTATGAGCAAAAACCAGTGGCCTATTGGGGTGATAAAGCCATGTTAGCCGAAAATGGTGAAATCATTGATGCGGTATTAGAAGATAATTTGAACGATTTACCATTACTGTATAGCCCAGAAAATAAAGGCAGGAATATGGCCTCAGGTTTTTTAAAAATTAGAAAGATGATGAAAGGTTTTCCAATAAAGTTGGTTGAGTTTAAAGAAGATGCTCGTGGTTCGTGGAAAATAAAATTAGAAAATGGCATGACCTTAAAAGTAGGGCGTGAACATCAAGAAAAACGCCTTAGAAGATTTATGGTTGTTTATCAGCAGAGTTTAAAAACGGTGATAGAAAAGATTAGTGTTGTTGATCTTCGTTATACCAATGGTCTTGCAGTTCAATGGAAAAAGGGGCTGTCATCAGACAGCGTTTTTAAAGGTTAAAAGAATGTTAAGTTTTTTCGAAGGAAGGCTGAAATTCTTATTTATAATGATAAAGAAGGTTTGGAAGAATTGTTATGGGAAAACCATTAAAGGAAATAGCAATGTCTGTGAGTAATGAAGGCAATATGGTCGTTGCTTTAGATATAGGAACATCAAAAATTGTTGCTCTTATTGGTGAGGTTAACGACGAAGGTAATGTAGAAATCGTTGGTATTGGCAAATCCCCTTCTCGTGGAATGAAAAAGGGCGTTGTCGTTAACATTGATTCAACCATTGAAGCGATTCAGCGTGCGGTAGAAGAAGCCGAATTAATGGCGGGTGTAACAATTAACTCTGCTTATGCAGGGATTGCTGGCAGCCATATTCAGAGCCTTAACTCTCACGGGATTGTGGCAATCAAAGATAAAGAAGTGACAGAAGGTGATCTTGAGCGCGTCATGGATGCAGCGAGAGCGGTTGCGATACCTGCTGATCAACGTATTTTGCATGTATTACCACAAGATTATGTAATTGATCAGCAAGAGGGTATTCGTGAACCAGTAGGTATGTCTGGAGTTCGCCTGGAAGCACGTGTTCATCTGATTACGGGCGCACAAAGTGCGGCACAAAATATTATCAAATGTGTCGATCGTTGTGGTCTGGATGTTGATGATGTCATCCTTGAACAAGTCGCTTCTAGTTATGCTGTATTAGAAAATGATGAGAAAGAACTGGGTGTTTGCATGGTCGATATTGGCGGTGGAACCAGTGATATTGCTATTTTTCTAGATGGCGCTATTCAACACACTGCCGTTATTCCTGTTGCTGGAGATCAAGTAACAAATGATATTGCTGTTGCCGTACGTACAACCTCTCAGTTTGCTGAAAAGCTAAAGATTGAACACGGTTACGCACTTCGTCAGTTAGTTACCGATGAGGAAATTATCGAAGTACCAGGAATTGGTGAACGTGAATCTCGCGGTTTATCACCACAAACCTTGGCATCGGTAATAGAGCCACGTTATGAAGAATTATTTTCAATGATTCACGCTGAAATTAGACGCAGTGGGTTTGAAGAACGTATTGGAGCAGGCATTGTTTTAACGGGTGGATCTTCCAAGATTCGAGGTGCCGTTGAATTAGCAGAAGAAATTTTCCATATGCCAGTGCGAATAGGAGCCCCAATGAATGTTGGTGGCTTAAAAGGGGAAGTGGAAAACCCCATTCATTCAACAGGTGTTGGCTTACTGTTATATGGAGCTGCTCAGAATGAATTTTCAGGAGGAAAGGGATTTTCTCATGTTTCTCAAGAGAATTTATGGGAAAGGATGAAGAATTGGTTTGGTAGTAACTTATAGCGTTTTAGAAGTTTAAGCAGTATATGTCGTAAAAATGTTTTAGAAGGAAGCATTTTAAATTTTAATCACATCGAAATTAAGTAATAAAAGGAGTTAGGGCTAATGTTTGAATTAATGGATACAGAAGCAACAAATGCAAATATTAAGGTTATCGGAGTCGGCGGCGGTGGCGGAAATGCCGTGCAAAATATGGTTGATGCAGGTGTTGAAGGGGTAGAGTTTATCTGCGCTAATACAGACGCGCAGGCATTGGATGGATCAGGCGTAAAGAACCTTATTCAATTAGGCAATGCATTAACGAAAGGTTTGGGTGCAGGAGCGAATCCAGAAATTGGTCGTGAAGCAGCACTTGAAGACCGTGAGCGTATAAAAGAGTTAGTTTCAGGTACGGATATGTTATTTATCACTGCGGGTATGGGTGGTGGAACAGGCACAGGCGCTGCGCCGGTGGTAGCTGAAATGGCTAGAGAAATGGGTGTATTAACAGTCGCTGTTGTGACCAAGCCTTTTCCATTTGAAGGCCCTAAGCGTATGAAGGCAGCAGAAGAAGGTATTGCAGAGCTTGGAAAGTATGTTGATTCAATTATCACTATTCCCAATGCTAAGTTATTGACTTCATTAGGTAAAAACACAACATTGCTGGATGCTTTCAAAGCAGCAAATGATGTTTTATTAGGTGCAGTACAGGGAATTGCAGATTTAATTACTCGTCCTGGTTTGATTAATGTGGATTTCGCTGACGTAAGAACCGTCATGAGTGAAATGGGCATGTCAATGATGGGTACAGGCATTGCACGTGGTGATGATAGAGCAACAAAAGCAGCTGAAGCAGCAATCTCTAGCCCATTACTTGATGATATTAATCTGGATGGTGCAAAAGGTATCTTGGTCAATATCACGGCTGGTCTTGATATGGGTATTCACGAGTTTGAAGAAGTGGGTGCAGCTGTACGTAAATTTGCACATGATGAAGCAACGGTTGTGGTGGGTACGGTAATTGATCCAGATATGAGTGAAGAGATTCGCGTAACATTGGTGGCAACTGGTCTTGATAAGCAGGGCGCAGGGCTTCAGGCAGTACCCGCTCAGGAAAAGCAAAGAAACAGCACACTACGTCCTGTTGAATTAGAGCAGCCTCGCATGGTAGCGGGTGGCGGAAGTTCGCAGCCTATGTACGAGAGTGCACCAAAATCAACGGTGGCTACAGAATCTGATTATTTGGATATTCCTGCCTTTTTACGTAATCAAGCAGATTAATTGCTGACTTAATAAAACGTAAAAAAAGGCTTAAAAGTAAGGGGGTGCGTTTATTTAAATGCACCCCCCTACTTATAGGGGGTTTTATTGTCTGTAGGAAAGCTAAATTTATCAGGAAGGAAAATGATACGATTTTTTTCTTGAAAGTAATTCGATTCTGTTTGGCTAATTTCAACATAGCATTGTGCTCTGTCTGCAAAGACTTCAACAGGATTTTTTTGTAGATGAATTATATCCTCATGATTTAATTCAGATAACCAACGTGTTTTATCAATTGCTATATAGTGCTTGTCTGTATGCTTAAGTGTATTTAAATAGGCCCACAAGCCTCTGAGATGACTCTTTGCAATTGCCTCAGGTGAGATGTTGGATGTCTCAGGATAGAACAACCTTCCCTTAATAAAGCAGTGACATTCATCTATGGGGTGAGAGAAATGTTCTGCGTGTTTATGACTTAACTGGGATTGTTGCGTTAAAAGATGGTCTAGTTTTTTGCCCAGTTGGTCCTTTGTATTTGTACCAAACCAGCGATAGGGGTCTTTATAGGGCGCTGTTCCAAGATAAAACTTCACACAGACTTCTAAATGAATATTTTTACCGGTAGAAATCTCTTTAATAATAAAGTCAATCTCCCCCAATGTGAGTCCATTTTCAATAAGCTGGATGTTCTGTTGAATAAGCTCATAATTAGGGCTAATACTCAACCAATAGGACACCAAGGCTTCGAACCTATGTCCCAAACGTTTACTTTTTGCTTGAGATAAATGCTGTTCTAAGGCTGATGGATCTTTATCCAATTCAATTAAGGTGGCGAGACAGTCTTGGTATTCGCTCTGGCATTTATTCTCATCCCACCAGTAAGTATTTCCAATGTATCCTGACTGTATTGGTGGGCTAGCAATGACCCATGCAAGGTCTCTCACTAATTTTGTGCTGAAAGTAGGGGGGTGGCTTTTCATCATAATAGCAATCTAATTGATTAGAGGGCTTTTCGTGTAAGCATTTCGATTAGTTTTTTTGCCAAATAAGAATACGATTATTTGCTGGCATGGCAATATCATCAAAAAATTGCATATCACCTTTTTGAGCAAGTTTATTAAGCTTTTCAAAATCTTTGATACAGCTCTTGGGGTCATTATTTTTTAACCACTGATCAAAGCGGGCATTGCTTTCACTGGTGTACTGACCATTGTAGTTAAATGGTCCATATAGGATAAAGTACCCTTTGGTTTCCAATCGTGGGCAGGCGTGTTTGAAGTAATCAACAACATTCTCCCAAGACATAATATGCACTACATTAGCGGAGAAAATAGCATCAAAGGTTCTCTTGGGCCATGGATCGATGCTGCAATTTAATACAAGAGGTTCTCGGGTATTATCTAGAGCTGCTTCATCTAGCCAGCGTTTAATGCCTTCGTGGTAAATTGCTTGATCACTGGTCTGCCAGATGAGGTGAGGCATGTGTTTCGCAAAGAAAACTGCATGTTGTCCCGTGCCGCTTCCAATTTCAAGTAAGTGTGTTTTATCTTTGAGTAGTGGTAATAAAACATCAAGTATGACCTGTTGATTTTGTACGCAGGACTCTGCAAATGGTTTCTGAGTATTCATGGTTTTAGTTAGGTTATTTGTCTTCTTGGTAGGGGGACTTGAGTGATTTCATATACGCTTTAACCCCTGCTTGTTCATGTGTCACAAAGTTTTCAATGGATTCTTGAAAAGGTGAATGGTTCAACCAGTGGCTTGATCGAGTCAGTGTTGGAATAAAACCGCGTGCAATTTTATGTTCACCTTGTGCGCCGGGCTCAAAGCGTTGTAGTTTATGTTTGATACAATATTCGATACCTTGGTAATAACAGGCTTCAAAATGAAGTTTATCAAAGTGTGTTATTGCGCCCCAATGCCTTCCGTAGAGTGTTGTATTACTTGTAAACATCAGTGAGCCTGCGATACATTCCGCTTTTTCTGCTTGATGATTATTAGATTGGCTCGAAATATCATCAGCCAATATCAAAATAACTTGATCGGGCAAGGCGTGCGCCACTTCTTTAAAAAAACCTTCATTTAGCGTGGCGGTTCCGTGTTTTTCAGCAAATGTTTGTTGGTAGAATCTGGAAAAGTTTTTCCAGTCTTCTTCTGTCGCTGTATGGCCATTTAAAACTCGCAGATTAATTGCTTGCTGTTCTACTCTACGGCGTTCTTGTCGAATATTCTTGCGTTTCTTTGGGGTGAGTTTTTCTAAGAAATCTTCAAAATTATTATAGCCCTGATTATACCAATGAAACTGGCAGTCATGGCGTGCTAGAAGTCCATAGTCTTCTAGCCAGTCTTGTTCATCACTATTGGCAAATAAACAGTGGAAGCTACTGTAATGTTGTTTTTCGGCAAACTGTTTAACGGTTTCTATTAAAACAGGGTAAAGCTCGTCGGTTCTTTCTGCTTTACATAACAGGCGTTGACCACTAGCAGGTGTATAGGGAATGGCTGAAACCAATTTGGGGAAATAGGGTATTTGATTTCTATGATAGGCATCCGCCCAAGCATGGTCAAAAACAAATTCACCATAGCTATTTGTTTTGGTATACAGTGGCATTGCGGCAACTAAATCATTGTCTTCATAAATGGCGACATGGCAAGGATGCCAGCCGAACTTATTACTTGCACAATCGTGTGTTTCTAATGCAGAAAGAAATTCATGGCGTATGAATGGGTTATTATCTTTAACCAATTTATTCCATGCTTCACGGGGTATTTGTGATATTTCTGAGTGAATGTTTATCTGCATTTATTTAATTTAAACGTTATTATTTACACTATGAATTGGGAGATTAATAGAAGCATCATAGTAATATGAAATGTAAGGATAATTTTCAACCTTGAAAGAATATCATAGCTATCCACTGGAAAGTAAAAAGAAACCCAAGAGCCAAGGGTTCTTTTCTCGAGTATTGATGGTTGTGATGCAATTCATATTACTTTCCGTGCTCTTTTTATTTGTGCTGTTACTCATATTTCGCTGGGTGCCTTTACCTACCTCTGCTTTTATTTATAAGCAAAATTCACTGGCTACTGATTCACCTAAAATCTATGAAAAAGCATCATATGAATGGATCGATTGGGATCGTATTCCGCCACACTTAGCTTTGGCAGTTGTTGCGGCAGAAGACCAGCGGTTTCCTACCCACTGGGGTATCGATACTATTGAACTGAAAAAGGCGCTAGCTCAAAACAGGGAGGGAAAATCCCAACCACGCGGTGCCAGCACCATTACCCAGCAAACAGCGAAGAATTTGTTTCTGTGGAATCAGCGCAGCTATCTCAGAAAAATGATAGAAGCGGCTTTAAGTGTGTCATTGGAAATTGCATGGCCGAAGAAGCGTATTCTTGAGGTGTATTTGAATATTGCTCAATTTGGTGATGCTATTTTTGGCGTGAAAGAAGCAAGCCGTATCTTATTTGATAAAGAGGTTCAGGAGTTATCCGTAGAAGAATCTGCAATGCTCGCCGCGGTGTTACCTAAACCAGCCATATCTGATGTGAATGATCCTAGTCCAGCCTTATTAAAACGTCAGCAGTGGATTTTGAAACAGATGAAACAACTGGGGGGCGTTAATTATATTCGTAAGCTTTAAATAAGCCCCTTTGCCCACTCTATCTTTTTGTGCAAAGCCCTCATCTTATGGATTTTCAGGGGTGGCTAAATAAGAATTGGATTGTTAAATGGCAACCATCCCTTTTATGTGCGGATGTGCTTCATAATGCTGTAATTCAAAATCTTCGAACTTGAAATCAAAAATAGAATTTACATCAGGGTTTATTTTCATTGTTGGTAATGGCAGCGGTTCACGGCTTAATTGTAATTCAGCTTGTTCCATATGATTGGAATACAAATGAGCATCACCCAGTGTATGGATAAAGTCACCTGCTTCAAGGCCTGTAACTTGAGCCAGCATCATGGTTAAGAGTGCATAAGATGCGATATTAAATGGGACTCCCAGAAAAATATCAGCACTTCGCTGATAGAGTTGGCAGGAGAGTTTGCCGTTGGCAACGTAAAATTGGAAGAATGCGTGGCAGGGAGGAAGTGCCATATTTTCAATATCAGCCACATTCCACGCACTGACAATAATACGGCGCGAATCTGGTGTATGTTTGATTTGATCGATAATCATTGAAATCTGGTCGATATGTTCGCCTGAGGGTGCTGCCCAAGAGCGCCATTGGAAACCATAGACAGGGCCAAGATTTCCTTCTTCATCCGCCCATTCATCCCAGATACGTACCCCGTTTTCTTTGAGGTATTTGGTATTGGTATCGCCTTTTAAAAACCACAATAGCTCATGAATAATGGAATTTAAGTGACATTTTTTAGTGGTCACTAAAGGGAATCCATCTGCTAAGTTATAGCGTGCTTGATAACCAAAAACAGATTTGGTGCCTGTCCCTGTTCGGTCTTCTTTTACTGTACCGTTTTCATAAACATGACGCATTAAATCGAGGTATTGCTTCATGCTTTTACCTCTTTCTTTACTGTGGAATTATTATCTGGCTTATTACTTTTGTAGGCCCATAGCAATAATCCAATACCACCAATAATCATTGGTAGAGACAATAGCTGTCCTTGTGTGAGCCATTCGATGCCGAGGAAGTCGCTATTATCTGGGACTCTGAAAAACTCTACGGTTGAACGTGCAATGCCATAGCCGAGTAAAAAGAGTCCTGAAACAGCGCCTAATGGACGTGGTTTCTTTGAGAAAACCCATAAAACAAGAAAGAGTAATATGCCCTCACCAATAAACTCATAGAGCTGTGATGCGTGTCGTGCTTGATTATCAACATGGGGGAAAACCATTCCCCAAGGGACATCGGTGGGTCGTCCCCACAGTTCGCCATTAATGAAATTTCCCATTCTGCCAGCACCTAAACCAATAGGCACCATGGGCGCAATAAAATCACCCAGTTGTAGAAAACGTAGATTCCATTTTCTGGAAAGTATCCACATGGCGATTAGTACCCCAATTAAGCCTCCGTGAAAGCTCATGCCAGGTTCCCATAAACGGAAAAGCTTCATTGGATCAGCCATCAACTCTGAAAACTGATAGAAGAACATTTCTCCAATCCTGCCACCTGCAATCACGCCAATCGCACCATAAAACATAATGTCATCCACTTGCTCCGGTTTGACGGGGCTGTGTGGGCGTCTGGCTCTTATTTTGCCTAAAACAATAAATGCGATAAAGCCAATTACATACATTAAACCATACCAGCGTATACCGGTGGTTTCGGTAAAGTGAATGAGAATAGGGTCAATATCAGGGTAGGTGAACATAGGTGGTTTTTACCAAATCAAAATGTTGGGTTTAGAATTAAATTGAGGCATAAGTTTATCAGTAGCATGGTTACGTGACTATATCGGGTGTTTATTCTTTAAAAGAAGAGTTTTTTTAGCTCATCACCGGGGTCTTTTGCACGCATAAAGGCTTCGCCAACAAGGAATGCATTCACTTGATGGTCACGCATGAGTTTGACATGCTCAGCCGTATGTATACCGCTTTCGGTAACCACGATTCGATCTTCTGGTATTTTATCGAGTAGGTCTAACGTGGTATTTAATGATGTATCAAAATTACGCAGATTGCGGTTATTAATCCCCACCAATGTCGCTTCCAGTGGTAAAGAGCGAATAAGCTCTTCTTCATCATGTACTTCAATCAAGACATCCATACCAAGCTTTACTGCCAATTGGTAAAGTGATGACATTTGTTTATCACTTAATACTGCCACAATGAGTAGAATACAATCGGCGCCAAGAGCACGGGCTTCATATATTTGATAAGGATCGATAATAAAGTCTTTGCGAATAACGGGTAAATGACAGGCTGCTCTGGCTTGTTGTAAATAGTGATCACTGCCTTGAAAAAAGTCAATATCGGTGAGTACCGATAAACAACTCGCCCCACCTTCTTCATAGCTCTTGGCAATATCCGCAGGGACAAAGTGCTCGCGGATAATTCCTTTGCTGGGTGAGGCTTTTTTTACTTCGGCAATTACCGCCGCATCACCTTGATTGATACGTTGTTGCATGGATTCGACAAAGCCACGTATAGGGGGAGCATCTGCAATTCTACTGATAATGTTATCCAAACTACGTTGCTGCAAGCGTTCTGTTATCTCTTGTTTTTTGCGAAGAATAATCTTCTTTAGAATATCGGGGGTGTTACTTTCCATGAGTGCAGTTTTCCATTAGCAAGGGATAAAATTGGGCTAAAACGAGTTTGATTTATTGATAAGGTCGAGTAATTTTTGACGTGCGTCACCTGATTCAATGGTTTTTAGTGCAAGCTCAACCCCTGCTTTATGCGAGTTTGTTATTCCTGCAGTATAAATGGCTGCACCAGCATTTAAGGCGACAATGTCTCTTGCTGGGCTAGGATCGTTGTTTAACACAGCGTTAACCATTGCTAGACTTTCGGTCGCATTATTGACACGAATAGCGCTTATTGGGCTTGGGCTAAAGCCAAAGTCTTCAGGCTTGATAGTATATTCTGATATCTTGCCATCTTTGAGTTCTGCGATATGGGTTTTTGTAGAAAGGCTAATTTCATCCATACCGTCATCACCATGAACGACCATGACGTGGTTAGAACCTAATCGAGATAGAACTTCTGCCACGGGTTTTACCCATTCTTTACTAAACACGCCTAATACCTGATTAGGGGTTTCAGCGGGATTTGTGAGTGGACCAAGTAGGTTGAATAGGGTGCGCACTCCCATTTCTTTTCGTGCGCCGATAGCATGCCTCATTGCACTGTGATGATTCGGTGCAAACATAAACCCAACACCAAGGTCTTCAACACATTGCTTTACCTGATCGGCACTAATATCCAGATTAACACCTGCGGCTTCAAGTAAATCTGCGGCACCAGAACTACTGGATAATGAACGGTTTCCGTGTTTGGCAACACGCCCACCAGCAGCAGCGACAACAAGGCAACTCGCCGTTGAAATATTAAAGGTACTGGTACCATCTCCACCTGTGCCGACGATTTCGACGAGGTTTTCCTTGTCCAGTTTAACGGGAGTAACAAGAGAACGCATAACGCTTGTGGCTGCTGTGATTTCTTCAACCGTTTCCCCTTTCATACGCATGGCGATAAGGAATCCACCAATCTGGGCATCAGTGGTTTGTCCTGTCATGATTTGACGCATTACTTCGGTCATTTCATCGGAGCTGAGGTCTTTTTTTTCTACAACTTTACTAATGGCTGATTGGATATTCATGGTTATTTTTATCGGTATGTTTTTGAGTATTGGCGAATCTTAACATGGAAGTTTTTTTATGTTAAATCAATGTATTTATGTGAGGTAAATATACGGCAACTATCATAAAACTTAAAAAATAGCCTCAAAGTAGGGGGGTGGCTTAATATGTTATCTGTGAGATTTACGACATAAAAATAAGCCATAGAATACTTTATTTTTATAGAGGATTCTGTGGTTTTTTTAGTACGAGATCTTTGTGCAAAGGTCGCAATACACTTAAATAGCAGGTGTTATGTATTAGATTCTGATAGTTTCTGTACTAGCTGTTTGATAAATTGATCCATACTGGGAAAGCTTAAATCTGCGTCTCGTTGTTTTTTGCCCCACATGGGTTCGGGGAAATAGCTGTCTTCTTTGAAGCGAGCCATGATATGCCAATGTACTTGTGGCACATAATTTGCGAATGAGGCGATATTAATTTTTTCAGGTTTAAAATAATCCAGCATTTCTCGTTCAATTAAGTCAAGAAGCATCCAGATTTGTTGTCTGGTTTCCAGATTGCAATCCGTCATTTCTTTACAATGATCTTGGGCAAAAATTTTCAACCATGGAATTTCGGATTCTTCTATCTCTATCCGAATATTTTTATTTTGATAAATGCTAGTCATAGTGTGTTAAGTAGGGTTTTAAGAAACAAGGTACTGCACATAATAGCAAATGTAGTTGTGCAATAGATAAAGACTGGTGATAAAGCCATAATACAGCAGGCGATATAATGAATATCAGGTTAACTGTTTTATTTTATCAGCTATTATTTTAATGCCTTCAGCAATTTTATCCTCTGGTAGTGATGAAAATCCTAAGCGAAAATACTCGCATTTTTCCTTTTTCGGATAAAAATATACATCGCCGGGTTCAATCAATACGCCTTCATTTAAAAGTGCCTTGGCAAGTTTGCGAGAATCTAAACCATCAGGGCCTTTTATCCATAGTGCAGAACCACCGTGTTGTGATTCTAATGCTCTACATGTTTTGCTTGGGATATTATTGTCAATAAGCGTGCGCATCACGATTGACCGCTGGTAGAGCGTCAGGCTAAGTTTTCGAATTAAGGAGTCGTGATAACCACGTTGTAAGAAGCGTGCGATAATAAATTGGTTGTTGCTGGGTGGGTGTTTCAGCATTAAGCGTCTTAATACACGAGCTTCTTCGATAAAGGCTTTGGGTGCAACCATAAAACCTAAGCGAATACCCGGCGCTAGCGTTTTTGAAATACTGCCGATATAAATGACACGCCCATCGGTATCCTGACTTTTAAGTGCAGCTAATGGTTTTTTATTGTAGGTGAGTTCAGCCTCATAATCGTCTTCTATGATAATGAAGTTTTTATCTTTTGCTTTTTTGAGTAACTGAGTGCGACGATGTTGCGGCATGGTGACTGTGGTTGGATATTGATGGCTGGGCGTGACGTAGACACAATCACAATTATCCAGCTTTCTATCAATAACCAAGCCATCTTCATCTATATCAAGACATGAGATATTGTCAGTTTGAGTCAGAAAAGTATTTCTGGCATCGACATAGCCCGGGTTTTCAATGCCAACGGTTTTGTCTTTGCTTAACAAGAGTTGAGCAGCAAGAAAAATGGCATTTTGTGCTCCGAGTGTTACCAGAATTTCATCAGGCTCAACAAAAATACCGCGTCGCGGTAATAGTTTGTTATGAATTTGATTAATAAGCTCAGGGTTATCTTGGTCGATATGGTCTGAAGCCCAGTCATAAATAGCAGAAATGCTGGCAGCGTCGCGACAACATTCACGCCAATCAGCAATGGGAAAAATACCTTTATCATATTGACCATAGAGGAAGGCATAAGGGAATTGTTGCCAATTTTTTTGCTTTTTTACGGTCTCAAATTTACTCGGTTGAATGCTAAATAGCGGTTTCCAGTCGAGGCTTGATGTTTCTTTGTTTGAGGTCTCTTGAGGTTTTGAGTGGGCATAGCCTGATAACACATCTTCACAAACGTAATAACCGCTGCGTTGACGAGTTTCAATAAATCCTTCATCTACAAGATTTTGATAGGCAAGGACAACTGTATTTCGAGATACTTTTAATTGTTTTGCCAGTTTACGACTGGAGGGTAGTGGCATTCCGGGTCTGACATGATGGTTTACAATCGCTGATACCATCATTTCCTGAATGCGTGATTGTAGCGTTCCGGTAGTGGTATCAGGAAGTTGAAATAGGTATTCGGTCAAGCTGTGTATTTCTCTTGTTGAGTTTAGTTCTAGGTTAAGGTTGTTTGGGTAAATAGCACAAGGGCTAGTATAGATTAGAAATGTAGAATATATAAAAAAAATCTGTCATTACCTACCTTTGTTAGAGGGGTAATGACAGATTTTTACAACGGTTTGTTATGATCTAGTGTATGAAAAAGCATGTAAATCTGTCTAGCCAATTATTGTGCTTATGTTGCAGCTAGTAAAGCTAAAAAAAATGCCTAAAAGTAGGGGGGTGGCTATCCTTTTACTTTTTAGGCATTTAGTTAGGTTGTTAATCAGATCATTAGTTAGACTTTAAGTTAGATCTTAACTGATTGATTTAATCCAAGTGTTGAATGGCGGCATCAATCGCATCCACGATGTCATCAATATCCGCTTTTGTTGCAATTAAAGCAGGAGCAAGACATAGGGTATTGTTCAAAGTTTCAAAACTACGATTTGTTCTTCCGATAATGACACCATTTTTCATACAGTCAGTAGCGATTGCAACAGCAACACTTTCATCTACGGGTTCTTTGGTTTCACGATCTTTTACTAATTCAATACCTAGGAATAAGCCTTTGCCACGTACATCGCCAATTATTGAATGCTTCTCTTTTAATGCAAGCAATCTTTCCATTGCGTACTCACCCATATTGCTTACATTTTCCAGTAGGTTTTCTTCTTCAATAATTTTCATATTTTCGATAGCCGCCGCAGGGCCTGCAGTACAGCCACCAAAGGTAGAAATATCACGGAAATAGCTCATATTATCTTCTGGTGTTTCTTTAAACATATTAAAGACTGCTTCAGTCGTTACTGTACAAGAAATAGCGGCATAACCTGAAGCAACACCTTTGGCCATTGTGACAATATCTGGCTTGATACCAAAGTGCTGATAGCCGAACCATGTTCCTGTACGACCTAAACCACAAACCACTTCATCAACAATTAATAGTAGATTGTATTTTTTGCACAACTCTTGAATAGTTTCGTAATAGCCTTCTGGTGGTAAAATTACGCCACCGCCTGCTGTAATAGGCTCAACAATGACAGCACCTATGGTATCTGGGTCTTCAGCTAGAATGACTTTTTCCATTTCTAGTGCTGCTTTAACACCGTAGTCTTCTGTGTTATCAAACTGCGAACGGTATTCACAACAATGTGGAAACTCTACAAAACCAGGAGTAAATGGACCGTATTGATCTTTACGTTGTAATTGTCCTGTTGCACTTAATGCAGTAATTGTGGTGCCGTGATAATCACGCTCACGGAAAAGAATTTTATGTTTTTTTCCGCCATATTTATTGTGTGAAATCTGGCGCACCATTTTGAAGGCTTTTTCATTTGCTTCAGAGCCTGAGTTTGAATAATAAACTCGGCTGAGTCCCGGCATTTTGTCGATCAGCATTTCTGCAAAGAGAGCGCCAGGTGAAGTACCCATTGAACCAGCAAAGAAGTTCATGGTCTTAATTTGTTCGTAAACTGCTTTAGCAATACGCTCACGACCATAGCCAACATTTACTGTCCAGACTGCACCCGCAACGGCATCGATGTATTCTTTGCCTTTATCGTCAGTGACTCTTATGCCATCTCCAGAAACTATCATCATTGGAGTTGAAGATTCAAACCCTTTATGTTGAGTAAGGTGATGCCAAACATGTTTTTGGTCTGCTACTGCTAATGCTTCTACATCATTAGCTGGTGTGGTGTTAGCGTTTGCCATAAATTTTTCTCCCTCATGAGATGACTGATATAGAGAGGCCTTTACATGAGAGTATGTGAGAAGATAAGCGTAACCTTCCTGATTTTTCTTAAATATTCACTTAATAGTAGGGCTATTGAGTGAGTTTTAAAAAATAAGGAAAATTAAACTGTTTTATCTATTCTTTTTCTCGTATTAAAGACCTCATTAATAAACTAAGTATGTTTATCAATGCTTTTTATTGATAATACGTCAATGTCTCTTAACCATAGTTCAAATATCAAATATCTGTATAGTACCAGTCTAGATAATTATATCCCTCCAATTTAATTCGTTGAAAGAATACTGATGCTTCACTGTTAGATTAAGCAGTTAGATAAGCGTATCTAAGCAGGTATAGACAAGTGATACTTGAAAATAAAATAGAGACCTTTACACAAAGAGATATGACTGATAAAAAGTGCTTGAATTTCCCCGCTCTTTTTCCTTTTGATACTTTTCGTTTAAAGGTCTTTCTTTAATAATTCAGTTGCTTTATCACATTTTTTCCAAAACTCACCGTATTGACTCCAGTATTCATATGCTTGATCAGCACCACCCGATGCAATAAAGCCCGGAAATTCAGAGGCGGGTCTACGGTGTCGTTTTTTCAGGAGTTCTTTTGCAACCAGTGGTAATTCTTTTTTTGCTTGTTGCAGTAGTTTTTCAGCTTTTTTATTTTCTCCCATTAACAAGTGAGCTAAAGGATTGCCGTAAATAATTTCGGGTATTATATCGTCTTCATGTTTTTTGCAAAGTCGAATAACCGACAGGTAATCACCCTTTTTAAACCAAAGAGCAGGTAGTATGCATCTTACGCCGAGGTTATCATCTGGACACACTAAAAGTAGCCTTGAAAAAATAAGGATGGCTGAGTCAATTTCATTTCTTTTTTCATACCATAAACCTAACGCATGGTAGTCTTCATAAATGGGCGGTACACAAAAGCCGCTTAGCAAAGACATAAGATCAATATCTTTTTCTACATATTTAGCACCTTCTCCTAACTTATTTTTTTCTTATGTTGAAAAAAGTGCTTATAAGTGGGGGGATGGCTTTAGGGAAAGGTGAGCTACAGCACAGTTCTAACGGGTGTGCTTTGTTGGTAAAATTATAATGTGTCCGATTTTTGCTTTGATTTAACCCAAAATCAACAAGAAGTGGCAGGGTATAACGAGAAATAGTGAATTAACTGGAAATTAATATAAGAGCATACACCAGCGGTCGGCACCTTTGGCTCGTCCGCTGGGTCGTTTTGTTAATATTTTACCAAGCAAGCGTCTTAACGGATGGGTCAAATAATAATCCTGTAACTAGCTCAGCGTTGCCCATCTTAACACCTTCAATAAAATCACTTTTTGTAAGGCCGGCCGCTTTTGAGCATGCGCCACAGGCTATAACAATGCCCCCGTCCTTGATAAAGGAAGTTAGCATGTCTTGAACTGATTTCCCTTCCTTTTTCATTAATCCATGAACGTGAGATGCTCGCTTTTTATCTGCAAGATATATGCCGCGTACATTAAGCCAAATTGCAACTGGCTTGTGACCACGCTTAAGTGCTTTTTCATGAGCAAACATAATTGCCTTAGTTGCTGCCCATGTATCATCAGTAGTTAAATTTATAAATAGCCCTCCTTTCGACTCTTCTGCATAGCTAGGGGCAGCCAAGATCGTTGTTAATAATAAAAAACACACGGAGATTATCGTTTTTACATCTTTCATAATTTACCTCTCATTAAGGTGGTTGTTGGAAAAATAAATCGTAACTTATATTCTGGATACTAGCACCTTACTTAGCAGAAAAGTACGAATACCAGTAAGTAATTTTCCAGTGGAGTAATATGTTGAAAGCCTTCTAATGCCCATTAACTTATATATATTTTCGTAAACAACATTATCCCTTCCCTTAAAATAGACTTCTTTCTCTAGAAAATCTTTATTATTTTTCATTTTTATTAGTATTGGCTTGATAGGTCGCCTCCTACGTAATCTTATCTGTTTGATTGGTAAGTTCTCTCGGCGCTTCTAAGTGATCAATGTGGTAATAACTGATTTCATTATTTTATAAGGCTTGAGTGGTTTCGGAAAAAAGTGGCTGAAAGTAGGGGGCTTTATTATTTTCTTATTAATAGATTATTTATCTTTTTATATCAATAACTTACGAGAGCGATGAATAGTTTTTTTTGAGGTATGAGCATTTGGTCGCCCTGGTTATTGTTGCTGCTATTACTCATTTTTATATAAAAAATCTGGAAAATTACGCTTATTTTTCTTGCATTATACTCCTCGTGTAAAGGCCTTAAAAAAGCATAAATTTAAAAAATTTAAAAAATATAAGTCCCTCTATCCGGTAAAAAGTGACTGAATTTAGAAAATAATTTATAGTCGGGGGGAGTAATGGGAAATTATCTCTCAATTTTAAATATAATTTTTCTTATTACTAAACTATGATCGTTCCAGACGATGCTGGGCAAAAAAATAATAAAAAATAAAGTATAGGTTGTTGAAATGTCTAAGGATCAGGCACCGCCAGAATTCTCTTTATCAGAGCTAGATGAACAATATGCTTCTGAAGAACTGAGTGCGCCTGAAGAACAGGGCGATAGAACAGTTGATTCCATGGGAATTATTACTTCGGATGATGAGCTGGATATGATCTTGGCTTCATTGACCGAAGAAGGAGTTCAGAAAAAAAAACCTGAACCTAAAAAAATAAAGTCCCCAGTAGATACCGCAAAACCACAGCAGGTGAATAATGTTTCATCTGCCCCACCTCCAAAGCCACCAGCTTTAACTGTAAAGACGAAACCCAGTGTTTTTGAAAAAATAATTACAACTCTGCACAAGCCAATTGTCGTTGATCCCGCCCATTCTCATGAGAAAAAATTAGAGCAGGAAAGGCTAGATAAAGAAAGGTTGGAGTTAGAAGAGGCAAAACTTGAGAAGGAGAGGCTGGAGCTAGAGAGGCTGGAGAAGAAAAGGCTTGAGAAGGCAAGGTTAGAGAAAGAAAGACTTGAGAAAGAAAGGGTAGAACTTGAGAGGCTTGAGCAAAAAAGGCTTGAAAAAATAAGGCTAGAGAAGGAAAGGCTAGAGAAAGAGAGGCTGGAGTTAGAAAAGGCAAAACTTGAGAAAGAAAGACTTAAGAAAGAGAAGCTGGCGCTGGAGAAAGCGAGGCTTGAGCAGGAAAGATTAGAGAAGGCGAGATTAGAGGAAGAAAGGCGCGAGAAAGAGAGACTTGAGAAAGAGAGGTTGGCGCTAGAGAAAGCGAAACTTGAGCAGGAAAGACTCGAGAAGGCGAGATTAGAGGAAGAAAGGCGCGAGAAAGTGAGACTTGAGAAAGAGAGATTGGCGCTAGAGAAAGCGAAACTTGAGCAGGAAAGACTCGAGAAGGCGAGATTAGAGGAAGAGAGGCGCGAGAAAGAGAGGCTTGAGAAAGAGAGGCTGGCGCTAGAGAAAGCGAAGCTTGAGCAGGAAAGACTCGAGAAGGCGAGATTAGAGGAAGAAAGGCGCGAAAAAGAGAGGCTTGAGAAAGAGAGGCTGGCGCTAGAGAAAGCGAAACTTGAGCAGGAAAGACTCGAGCAAGAAAGACTAGAGAAAGAAAGACTAGAGAAAGAAAGACTAGAGAAAGAGAGACTTGAGAAGGAAAGACTCGAGAAGGAAAGACTAGAGCAAGAAAGACTCGAGAAAGAAAGACTCAAGCAGGAAAGACTCAAGCAGGAAAGACTTGAGCAGGAAAGACTCGAGAAAGAGAGATTAGAGAAGGAAAGACTAGAGAAGGAAAGACTCGAGAAGGAGAGACTAGAGCAAGAGAGACTAGAGCAAGAGAGACTAGAGCAAGAGAGACTAGAGCAAGAGAGACTAGAGCAAGAGAGACTAGAGAAAGAAAGACTAGAGAAAGAAAGACTAGAGAAAGAAAGACTAGAGAAAGAAAGACTAGAGAAAGAAAGACTAGAGAAAGAAAGACTAGAG